>ULXC01039779.1_pt1 | contig 22485 bp, 18 predicted proteins | sample 1960721 | NCBI WGS metagenome assembly ULXC01 (sample SAMEA4835822, study PRJEB28245) | human gut metagenome | biome: gut microbiome; material: fecal sample | place: Denmark | collected 2008
TAATTTAGCGTTAGCTAAATTTCAATGTCCGACCGACACTCTGCTAAACCACAATTTATGGTGTTTATCTTATGTTTAAAATATAACTCAACATAGATTTATTTCTTTTTTAAAATTATCACATAAAATTCAAATTAAATTTTATATAAGTTCGTTGAAATTTTGTTTATAATATTATATAATAAATGTATTATATATAAGGAATTGATTTTATGTTTAAAAAAATTAAAACTACGTTAGCTTGTTGTTCTGCACTTATGATGCTTTGCGCTGTACCTCTAAATGCAACTGCGGCGGAAGAAGTGAAAATTAACGATGCTGCTTCTGTTGCTGTGGGGGACACATTTACATATTCAATGTATATTGCTGATGCATCAAAAGATGTAATGGGTATGCAGGCATATGTTTTTTATGATACAGATTACCTTGAAATTGACACTGATTCTATTAATTTTGATAATTTGAACGGTGTGATTTATAATGGAAATCTTGACGGATATATGACTTTTAATTTCTCTGATATATCAAATTATGCAAGCTTTTCATCCCGTACACAGCTTGTATCTATGAATTTTAAGGTTAAAAAATCCGGAAATACTAATGTTACATATTTTATTAAAGAAATGTATGACAGCGATATGAATACTCTTACTGCATATACCATAACCTATGATATTAAGTCAGACGGAAAAACTGTTGTTTCAGAAAAAACACCGATTGTTGAAGAAGCGGAAAAATATATAAATACTTACCAGGGAAATTTTATTAATTATATAGACGGTAAAGGAAATGATAATACAGATGAAAAAACGGACCATAAAGCTGTAATCGGCGAAAAAACAACAATGATGCCGCAAAATAACCAAGGCAATACGCAATATGTTGATGTGCAGAAATCGGGTTCGGGTGCATCGGTTACAACGATTGTAATCGTTTGCGGCTTGCTGCTGATAGGCGGAGCAATCGGCGGAGTTATGTATTTCAGACATAAAGAAAATACGAAAAACGGTTTGAATACTGATAGTGACAATATTGACAACGATATGACTTAAAGTGACGAACAGTTTTGACTGTTTATTGCAAAATTAAAAATTGTTTAAAAATTGTTTAAAAATTGTAACTGATTTTTGGTTATTATTACACCCTATAATCGACCTGTTTTTTTGAAAAAGCCTTGATTTTTTGAGCAAATTATTATATAATTGTCATACCGAGTATATCGGAAACATATTTTTATAGGAGGAAATTTCTAATGTCCAAGAAAATCATTAGTCTTATGTTGGCTATGGCTCTTTCTGCTTCAATGGTAGCAGTTGCAGCAGTTAGCGTTTCAGCTGACACAGACAGCGATGGTAACTATGTTCCTTCAGAGGGAACTGAAACATATAGATATTATTTCTATATGCCACAGAGATGGGAAAATGAGTTCACAACATCAACAGGTGCATACTGGTGGGAAGGCACAGATGCTTGCGAAACATGGCAGGATATGTATAAGGTTAAAGAAACTGAGAACGAAAACATTTTCTGTATTGATGTTCCAACGGATGTTCCTAAGCTCATCTTCAACAACTATGTTGACGGCGGTGATGATCCAACGGCTCCTCAGTACACAAAGGCTGCTCAGACATCAGATGTTACATGTGTAGACGATGATGGTGAAGAGGCTTGGGGTTACTGGCCTAAAACTGATGAAGACGATCCTAGTAACGAGCTTTATCCGGAAGGTATCAGAAATTTTAATAACATGATTTATGTTATTGATGAAAACAGAATTGAAGAGAACCCACTCAACCAGAAGCTTACATGCCGTGGTCAGTGGTACTACTACTATGGTAACGGCGAATATGGTTACACACCTGTAAAGGGTGACGGCGCTGTTTACAACACAGAGTATATGTCATTTGAAAAGGCACTTAAGGATAAAGAGGACGGTGTTAAACCAACACCAACAGAGCCTGACTCAACTGTAGCTACAACAGAGGCAGTTGAAACAACAGCTTCAGAGGAAGCTACAACAGCTCCTGCTCCAGTTTCAAAGCCTGCTCTTACAGTAAATGCTAAGTCAAACGTCTTCTCAGATGCTAAGGCTGTGTATGATAACTCAACAAAGCAGGTTACAGTTACTTACTACCTTGGCACAGACAGAGATCTCGTAAACCTTGAGTGGTACTTAAAATTTGATAACACTGTTCTTGAGTATAACAACAAGTCAAACCTTGATGCTACAGGCAAGAAACTCGCCATTATGCCACAGATTCCAAGCGGCTTTGTTTTTAATACAAGCCTTCCGGGAAAAATCAATTCTAACGCTTCTGACCTTGGTCTTTACGCAATCGACTCTAAGAAGCCATTTATACAGGTTACATTTGATGTAATCGGTGAGCCTGAAAATGTTGAAACAACTATCGACCTTGACGTAAGAGTTCTTACAACAGGCGAGCTTGACCCCGACAAAATGCAGGTTGATGCTTCAACAATGAACTCGTTCGTAGTTGATTCTGAAATTAAGGATCCTTCAGTTCTTAAGGTTGCTAATACAACTCTTACAGAGTCAACATATGTAGCGCCAACAGTTCCTGAGACAACAAAGGCTCCTGAAACAACTAAGGCTCCTGAGACAACAAAGGCTACTGAAACAACAAAGGCTCCTGAAACAACAAAGGCTACTGAGACAACTAAGGCTTCTGAAACAACAATAGCTCCTGCAACTGAAGATGCTACATCATCGACAGGCGCAACAGTTAAGCCGGGCACAGCTGATACAGCTAATAACGGCAACAACACAACTAACAATGATAACGGCACAGTTAAGACAGGTGACGCTACACTCGCAGTTGTAATTCTTACTCTTCTTGTTTCTGCTACAGGCGTAATGTTCGTCATTCGCAAGAGAGAGATGTTCTAATCTTAATTAGTAATAATTTAGATTTCTTTGGGCTGACCTGACAGGTCAGCCCATTTTTGATATTATGATTAAGAATAAATTTCAGAAAAATTGTGTAAATTATGGTTTAGTAAAATGTTTTACCAAATAATTATAAAAGTTTGGTCAACCTTTTCAAAGGTTGTGGGTGTGGGCAAAGCCCACAAATACTTTCCGCTTACACAATCTGACGATAGCCAAACAGCTCCCTGTTTGGCGGCTTGAACACAACGGCGTTAGCCTTTAAAAGTGCGATAGCAACAAGAAAGACATTCGATATATAATGAAAAGTTAATTATTTCTTTTATAAAAGGCTGTCGCCTGTTTTTCAAACTATGTGCAAGCACGCAAACAGCGTGGCTGTTTGCGTTTGATAAATTGTTATATCTGAAGATTTTTATGGGCGCTGCCCATATCCGCAATTTTTGAAAAAATTGAGTAAACTTTTTTGTCTTTGGGAGGATAATTTAGCGTTAGCTAAATTTCAATGCCCGACCGACACTCCGCCAAACCCAATTTATCAAGTTTAACCAAAATTTAGAACAGAAAAAATACCCTATAAACTCATTTTAATATGTCTGATATTTACTTAAATTTATAACTTGTATTTTGTGTATTGACAATGAATTTTACTTATAATTCCTATAAATAATAATTTTGAAAAAAATTAAAAAAATAGCGTATTTATGAAGAATTTATCGTAAATATCGGTTGACAAAGCGCAAATACTTTTGTATAATAATCAATAGCGTTTTAATATGCGTTTATGCGGTCAAGAGGTGCAATTATGCTTTTTGAACTTAAAAGTGTCTTTCAAAATGAAGGCGAAGAAAAAACAATCAGCTATAAGCTGGATATAAGCAATATTGACATTGACGGCGTTTTTCCATTCAAAACACCGCTTGATATTACCGCAACAGCAGGAAACAGGGCATCACTTGTTGACCTTACTTTGCTTGTCAGCTTTGACTATGTTCGCAGCTGCGACAGATGTGGAGAAGAATTTACAAGGAAGATGAAGTACAAGTTTACTCATAAGCTTGCCCGTACTCTTGAAACTGACGGCAACGACGACTATATTGAAACACCTGATTTTGTACTCGACCTTGATGAAACGGTTATTTCTGATGTGCTGTTGTCGCTTCCGCAGAAAAACCTCTGTAAAGAAGATTGTAAAGGACTGTGCAGTCAGTGCGGTCATAATCTTAATGAGGGTGAATGCGATTGCGATAAAAAGCAGGTTGACCCAAGGCTCGAGATTCTTAAACAACTTATGGATTGATATATGTTATTGTAAGGAGGTCTTTGTAATGGCAGTACCAAAGAGAAAAACTTCACACGCAAGAAAGAGTTCAAGACGTTCAACAGTTTGGAAGCTCAACGCTCCAACACTTGTAATTTGCCATAACTGCGGTGAGTACAAGGCAGCTCACAGAGCTTGCGGCAACTGCGGTATGTATAACGGCAGACAGGTAATCGTAAAAGCTAACGAGAACTAATTACGGTACAAACATTATGGGCGGCAGAATTCTGTACGCCCTTTTGTTTTGCTCTGATACCTTGAATTTTTCGTTATTTTTGTGTAAAATAAGTGTGAGGTGAGTTCGTGGCTGTAAATATATTTGGTGTGACTGCTAACAGTCACGCAGACAGAGCAAAAATTAAAAGCGGTGAAATTCTGCTTAGTATTAACGGAAATATAATCGAAGATGTCCTCGATTACCGTTTTTATCAGGTAAACAGAGATTTGACACTCGAGATTAAAGATAAAAACGGCGAAATCAGAACAGTGCGTATTGTGAAAAGTGAATACGAGGAAATCGGTCTTGAGTTTGAAACTTATCTGATGGACGAGCAAAAGAGTTGCCGTAATAAGTGTATTTTCTGTTTTATTGACCAATTGCCTAAAGGTATGCGTGAATCACTTTATTTTAAAGACGATGACAGCAGACTTTCATTTTTGTTTGGTAATTACATTACGCTCACAAACCTTACACAGCACGAAATTGACAGAATCATAAAAATGCACATCAGCCCGATAAATGTGTCGGTTCACACTACGAATCCACAACTGCGCTGTAAGATGATGCATAACCGTTTTGCAGGTGATGCGTTAAGACATCTTGAAAGTTTTGCAAAGGCAGGAATCAGTCTTAACTGTCAGATTGTTGCTTGCCCCGGTATAAATGACGGTGATGAACTTATCCGTACTTTTACCGATCTTGAAAAACTTGGAGTTAATATGACCGCTGTCGTGCCTGTAGGACTTACAAAATACCGTCAAGGATTATATCCGCTTACGGAATACAATCAAGAAACTGCCGCACAGACGCTTGATATAATCGAAAAATTCGGTGATGAATGTGTTAAAAAGTACGGCAGAAGAATTTTTTATGCCGGCGATGAATTTTATATAAAGGCTAACAGACCGATTCCCGATCCTGATTTTTATGAGGGCTTTCCCGCCGTAGAAGACGGTATTGGTATGATTGCCTGTCTTAAAGAAGAAATTGAGTTTGCTGTGGAGGACAGCGAGTACAATGATGCATTGAATTATAAGGTGACTATGGCATGCGGCGAGGCTGTTGCACCTTATTTGAGAGATATGATGAAGATTATTGCAACAAAATTTCCGAATATAGAGATAAATGTTGTTGCAATTAAAAATAACTTTTTCGGCGGAGGAGTTAATGTGTCGGGTTTGGTCACAGGCGGTGACTTGATTGACCAGCTGAAAGACAAAGACCTTGGCGATAAACTTTTTATTCCGTCATCTATGCTTAGATTTGAAAATGACATTTTCCTTGATGATGTTTCGGTTGAAGATGTTGAGCGTGAGCTTAATATTTCTCTTGGAATTGTAAATAACAACGGTGACGAACTTGTAAGAGAAGTTACCACGGTAAAGGAATGATAGAAGAATGAATAAACCTGTAATTGCGATTGTAGGCAGACCGAATGTCGGTAAATCTACACTTTTTAATAAACTTATCGGTCAAAGACTTTCAATAGTCGATGATACACCGGGTGTTACCCGTGACCGTATTTACGGCGAGGTTGAATGGCTCGGCAAAAAAGCGTTTATAATTGACACAGGCGGTATTGAACCGAAATCCGACGATATTATTTTGTCGCAAATGCGCAGACAGGCACAACTTGCCATTGATACCGCAAATGTAATTATCCTTGTTACGGACGGCAAAACAGGTATGGTTGCCACAGATATGGATATTGCGCAGATGCTTATGAAATCAAACAAGCCGATTGTGCTTTGTGTAAATAAATGTGACGGAATCGGCGAACCGACTCCTGAATTTTATGAATTCTATAATCTCGGACTCGGAGATCCTATTCAGGTTTCATCTGTTCACGGACACGGCACGGGCGATTTGCTTGACAATGTGTTTGAACACCTTGATTTTACAGAGGACAGCGAGGATGACGGCACGGTAATTAATGTGGCTGTTATAGGCAAGCCAAATGCAGGTAAATCATCGCTCATTAATAAAATTACAAACGAGGAGCGCTGCATAGTTTCTGACATTGCGGGTACTACAAGAGATACCATTGACACAATGATTGAAAATAAGTACGGTAAATTTAACTTTACCGATACAGCAGGACTTCGTCGTCAGAATAAAATTTATGATGATATTGAAAAGTACAGTATTATCAGAGCAAAGATGGCTATTGAACGCAGTGATGTATGCGTTATTATGATTGACGCAGAGGCAGGCGTTACCGAGCAGGATACAAAGGTAGCAGGACTTGCTCACGAGGCAGGCAAGGCTTGTATTCTTGCGGTAAATAAATGGGATGCAATTGAGAAAAACGACAAGACAATGCAGGAGTTCAGGAAAAAACTTGATACAGACTTTGCATTTATGTCTTATGCTCCTAAGGTATTTATTTCTGCAAAGACAGGTCAGCGTATTGACAGGTTGTTTGAATTTATTGTAAGCTGTGCGGAGCAGTCTGCAAGAAGAATTACAACAGGTATGCTCAATGAATTGCTTGCACAGGCTACAACAAGAGTTCAGCCGCCGTCGGATAAAGGCAAGAGATTAAAGATTTTTTATGTTACCCAGGCATCGGTTAAGCCGCCGACATTTATTTTCTTCTGTAATAACGCTCAATTATTCCACTTTTCTTATCAGCGCTATCTTGAAAACAGAATCAGAGAGGCATTCGGACTTGAGGGCACACCAATCAGAATTATTATCAGGGAGCGTGGCGAAAAGTAATGAATTTTTATTTATCGTTTTTAGCGTATAATTGTTGGAGAATTATAATTACTGCCGTTATAGCTTATCTTTTAGGCAGTGTGAATACAGCCGTTATAGTTACAAAGATTGTAACGGGCGGTAAGAAAGACATTCGTGAAATGGGCAGCGGTAATGCAGGATTTACAAATGTTCTGCGTTCCGTAGGAAAAGTGCCTGCAATTTTTACAATCGTATGTGACGCACTTAAGTGTGTGGTTGCGGTTATTATCGGCTGGTTGATTTTCTCGACTATTCCTGCAGACAGTCAGATTCTTTCAAATGAATTTGGCAACTGCGGCAAGTATATAGCCGGTATTTTTGCAATACTCGGACATTCGTATCCTGTTTATTTCCACTTTAAAGGCGGTAAGGGTGTTGTAACCGCTGCCGCTCTTATAGCAAGCGAGGATTGGAGAGTATTTATTGCGGTTATCGCAGCTTTCCTTATTGTTTTTGCTTGTTCAAAAATCATTTCGCTTTCGAGCATAACAGCGGCTGCACTTTACGGCCCATTTACATTCCTTGCAACATTCTTGTTTGATTATCCGAACGGATATTCTTTAGGCTATGTTATCTTGTCAACGGTTGCGGCATTGATTATCGGTATATTTGTTATTGTTAAGCATAAGGATAACATCAAAAGACTTATGCGTGGCGAAGAAAAGAAAATTACCGCAAAGAAAAAGACAAACGCTTGACGGACTTTTGCAAAAGTTGTAAAATAATGACGGATAGTTTTATTGAAAGGTCGAATATTATGTCTGACTGTATTTTTTGTAAAATAGTTGACGGTTCTATTCCGTCTACAAAGGTTTATGAGGATGATAAAATCCTTGCATTCAAGGACTTAAATCCACAAGCACCTGTTCACACTCTTATTGTTCCGAAACAGCATATCTGCTGTGCTGATGAAATTACTGACGATAACTGTGAGATAGTCGGTTACATATTCTCAAAAATTCCGGAGATTGCAAAATCACTTGGTCTTGAGAACGGCTATCGTATTGTTAATAACTGCGGTGAGGATGGCTGTCAGTCAGTAAAGCACTTGCACTTCCATTTACTCGGCGGCAAAAAACTTGCTGAAAATATGGCTTAAGAGGTGGAAAAGATGGGTACATACAAAATTACTATTGCAGGTCACGAGCGTGAACTTGAGTTTTTTCCTGTAAGCGATAAACTTGATATTGCAGCTTTTATTATGTTTGGCGATGTTGAAATTACCGAAGCATCTGCTAAAGAACTGTTAAAGATTTGCCCTGAACACGATGTTGTTGTTACGGCAGAGGCAAAAGGTATTCCTCTTTGCTATGAAATGGCAAGACAGGGCTGCAAAAATTATGTTGTTGCCCGTAAAGGCGTTAAGGTTTATATGAGAAACCCTATTGAAGTAAATGTTAAGTCAATCACAACCGAGAATGAGCAAAAGCTTTATCTTGGCGAGGGTGACGCAAACTTTATTAAGGGCAAAAGAGTTTTGATTGTTGATGATGTTGTTTCAACAGGTCAGAGCCTTGAGGCAATTGAAGAACTTGTTACTAAGGCCGGCGGAAATATAGTAGGTAAAGCGGCTGTGCTTGCCGAGGGTGACGCAAGAGGCAGAAAAGATATTATTTATCTTGAGGAATTGCCGCTGTTTTTTAAATAAAACTGATAAATAAGGATTGAATTTTATGAAACGACCGTTTGCATTGATTGGTATTACTTATCTTTCTGTGCAAGCGGCGCTTTTTTATTTAGAGTCGGATTTAGCAGCGGCAATATTAACCGCTGTGTGTTTTGCCGGAACTATTATTGTGCTCTTTATACTTAAAAATAGAAATTTACGGCATACGGTGCTTGGCTTTTGTTTGACAGCAGCATTTGCAAGTACGATTTTCAGCGGATATAATATATTTGTTAAACAGCCGATTGTAGATAAATATTCCGAAAAAGAAATATATGTGACGGCAACTGTACTTGAGCAACCCACGGTGCAGTACGATACTTACAGATATTTAATTGAAACCGATAGTATAAACGGAAAAATCGAAAAACTGAAAATCTGTCTTTCAACAATTAATGAATTAAATGTTGAAGAATTTGACAGAATAAGCTGTGTTTTGCCATTAAAAGAATGCACTAAAAGTCAGATGATTGCTGACGGTGCGTTTTTACAGGCATCTGTTAATAAAAACTTTGCTTATATTGTAAAAAAGACCGATGATAAGCCTCTGTATTATCAAGCTGTAAAGATAAGAGAAAATTTTGCGGACAGTTTTGAACAAAATATGTCGCAGGATTGCGCATCACTGTGCAGAGCGGTTTTATTGGGAGAAAAAACCGCTTTATCGCAAGAAATTCAGAACGATTTTACCCGTTGCGGCGTAAGTTTTTTGATAGTTGTGTCGGGTATGCATCTTGCCATAATCAGCAGTTTTGTATTTTTGTGTATCAAGAAAATTATAAAAAACAGAGTTTTGCGTTCGATGATAATGCTTATGTGCGCATTTTCATTTATGGCGGTAACAGGATTTGCACCGTCTGTTGTAAGAGCAGGAGTAATGCTTGCCGTAGTGTATTCGGGAAAAATGTTTATGCGCAAAGGCGATTCGCTCAATTCGCTCGGAATTGCGGCTTTAATTCTCACCGTACCCAATCCTACAGCTGTTGCCGATGTGGGTATGCTTTTATCTTTTACCGCAACGCTTGGAATAATATTGTGGGCAAGAAAAATTTCAGTTTATATAATGGGCAAATTTGCAAAATTAAAAAGACTTAAAAAGCCCGTTGAATTTACAGTAAACTTATTTGCGGTTTCCGTTTCTGCCGCTGTATGGACAATGCCGATTTCAGTGTTGATGTTTGGTAAAGTATCGGTATTTTCAATCTTGCTTTCCGTTATACTTTCGCCTGCGGTAAGCGTACTTGTAGCTTGTGCGTTGCTTGCGGTGATTCTTTACGGCTTTGAAATTGTAAGTATTATTGCTTATCCGCTTACCTTTGTATGTGAGCAGTTAAGTAAGTATGTAATTTTTATTGTCGGCACATTTTCGGATATTCCGTTTTCTTCGGTAAACGCACGAAAACCGTATTTTTACATTTGGCTTGCTCTTATTGCGGTTATGGTGGTTGTCGGATATTTTGTTAAAAACAAAGCAAACTATGCCGTTAAGAGCGCTGTTATTTCGCTGTGTGTTCTTGCACTCGGTTTTGCGGTTTACTCCGTAATTGATGTAAATACAACCGTCATTAATATTTACGCAACGGGAGGAAATACGGTTACGGTAAAGCGTGGAAAAAATTGCTCGGTTGTCAGCTGCGGCGGAGAAGCAACAAATGTATATTATGCCGTGTCTGATATTATGGAAGATACGACTTTGCTTGATTTTTTGATTGTGCCTTCGGATTCGGACGGAAGTTTGCTTTATGCCGATATTTTCCAAACAAAATTTGACGAATCGGATGTTTTGATATATGATAGTAAAGGTGAGAATGAAGATAACGGTAATGTAAAATATTTTACTGTAAATAAAAGTTTTACGCTTAATTTAAATTCGGAAACCAAAGATGAAGCAGTAAGCACGGAAAGCGGTGTGTACCAGTATATCAGCACCGAAAGCACAGCTGTTTTGTTACTTGACGGTAATTGCAAGGCAGAAGATATTTTAGAAAAACACAGAAAAGCAGATTACATAATTACCGATAAAGACGGAGATAATTTGCAAGATATTTGCGGTAAAAGAATTATTACGAATACCGACGATGCAAACGCAAAAGATTGCGAAGATATGATTTTTGTACGGGACAAAAATCTGCAGATTGTTATTGATTGACGGAGGAAATATGGCTGTACTAACAGATAAGCAGATGGACAAGCATATAAAAGAAAGAAATTTTGCAAAGGTGTATTTGATTTACGGCGAAGAGCAAATGTATGTAAAAAAATATACCGATAAGCTTGTTACGGCTGTAGCAGGTAAGACACCGTCAGAGTTTAATTTTCATTCATTTGGTGACAGCATTAATTTTGACGAGCTTGCCGCCTCTGTACAAATAGTTCCGTTTATGAGTGAATTTAACTGTGTTCTTGTAAGCGATGCGGCTTTCGATGAATTTAATGCAAATGATAACGCAAGGTTTGCAGATATATACAAGGCAGTGCCTGACGGTTGCGTATTTATAGTTTCTTTGCCGTCTGTAAAACCTGTTAAAAATAAAACCGTTTTGCCTGCATTAAAAAAATATGCCGTTAAAAACGGAATCGTTTGCGAGTTCAATACTCTTACTCAAAACGAGCTTGTTAAGTTTATTGCAAAATGGGCGAATGCAAACGGAAAATTCATTTCACAGGTAAATGCCACACAACTTATTTCGCTTTGCGGTCGTGACCTTAATATGCTGAAAAATGAGATAGATAAAATTTCCGCATATGCAAAGGGAGAGGAAATCTCTGACGAAGACATAGAAAAACTTGCGACAGTTACACTTGAATCAAAGATTTTTGCGCTTTCGGACGCTGTGCTTAACGGCAATGCACAAAAAGCCTTTAATACGCTTGACACCTTATTTTATCAGCAGGAAAAGACGGCGGATATGCTGTTTATTTTATCGCAGGCTTTTATAGACGCATACAGAATCAGAGTTGCTGATGAAAGCGGCGTACAAAAAACGGAGGTTGCGAGTAAGTTTAATTATAAAAACAGAGCGTTTGTACTTGATAATGCAAGAAGGGCAACAAAGCGAGTTTCTACGCAGGCTTTAAGAAAATCGCTTAGTTTGCTTTTGCAGGCGGAAACCGAATTTAAAAGTGTTTCGGTAAATGACAGAGTGTTCTTTGAAAAACTGATTGCACAGCTTTTGCTGACCGCTGAGAGGGGAAGAGTTTAATTGCTGAAAATAAAAGAGGCAATAATAGTTGAGGGCAGATATGACAAAATAAAATTGAAAAATCTTGTAGACACAACGATTATCGAAACAAACGGTTTCCGTGTGTTTTCGGATAAAGAAAAGCAAACGCTTATCCGCAAAATAGCACAGACGAGGGGAATACTTGTATTTACTGACAGCGATTCCGCAGGCTTTGTTATAAGAAATTTTTTGCGTGGTACGGTTGACAAAAGTAAGATAAAACATTGCTACATACCGCAGATAAACGGCAAGGAAAAGCGTAAGGCGCACGGTTCAAAAGAGGGCTTTCTTGGTGTTGAGGGAGTGAGCGATGATGTGATTATCAAGGCAATTCGCAAAAGCGGAGCTACAATAATCGGTGAAGATGAACAGGCAGACAGAGAAGAGGTAACAAAAGCCGATTTATACAGGCTTGGTCTTACCGGCAGGGAAAACTCCGAGAAATTAAGAAAAGCCTTGTTAAAGCACTTAGATATGCCGTCTTACCTTACTGCCAATGCTATGCTGTCGGCAATCAATTGCTTATATTCGCTTGATGAACTGAAAAATATAGTTAATGAATTGGAAATTTAATAATCAGAATTTAAATCACCGTTTTTGGACATAATAAAAACGGTGATTTTTTTGTTAAAGAGATTAAAGTGTGATTGTATCCTGTTTTCAATTGGCGGAGTTGCTTATGCTTTGCTTGAAATACTGTGGCGCAGAAAAACTCATTGGACAATGGCGGTTACGGGCGGCAGTTGTTTTCTTACAATTTTCAGAATATATAAAAAATTCCCAAAACTGTGTTGACGCAGCAAATGCCTTATAGGCGGTGCCGTTATCACACTTATGGAGGGAATATGCGGATTTATAGTAAATGTAAAATTTAAACTTAATGTCTGGGATTACAGCAATTGTACGCTGAATTTTAAAGGACAGATTTGCCCGTTTTACAGTATGCTGTGGACGCTTTTGTGCATACCTATAAGCTGCATATGCAAATTGCTTTGCAAAAACAAAAAAATTATTTAGCAGTCACTTTAGCGTCATTATGAGTATTTATAATAAACCTGTAAAATAAATTTGGAGGAATTATTATGGAAATACTCAAAGTTGAAAATCTTGTAAAAACCTACGGAGAGGGAGATAATATTGTAAATGCGGTTGACAATATTTCTTTGTCTGTAAATAAGGGCGAATTTGTTGCTATAGTAGGCGCAAGCGGCAGCGGAAAATCAACGCTTTTGCATTTGCTCGGCGGTGTTGACAGACCGACAAGCGGCAAAATTTATATAGACGGAAACGAAATAAATAATATGAATAATGATAAACTTGCTATTTTCAGACGCAGACAGATTGGCATTGTTTATCAGTTCTATAATCTTATACCGATTCTTACGGTGGAAGAAAATATCTCTCTTCCGTGTGACCTTGACGGTAACAGACCCGACAAAGAGAGAATGGATTTGATTTTAAAGTCTTTCGGACTTTTTGAAAGAAGAAATCATCTGCCAAACGAGCTTTCGGGCGGTCAGCAACAGAGAACTTCAATTGCAAGAGCTTTAATAAATAATCCGGCTATTCTGCTTGCTGACGAACCTACGGGTAATCTTGATTCAAAATCCACAGAAGAAATTATGAGTATTTTGAAAATGTCTAACCGTGACTTTAATCAGACAATAATTATGATTACGCACAATCTTGAAATTGCAAAGGAAGCCGACAGAATTATTACAATTCAGGACGGCAAAATTTTAAGGGAGGCGTAAGGCTTGAAGATACTGAATAAACTTACTGTTAAAAATTTAAAGTTGAATAAAAGCCGTACGATTGTTACGATTATCGGTATTATGCTTTCGTGCGCTTTGATTATGGTTGTTGCCGGTATGGCGGCAAGCGCACAACAGACAATGGTAAACTTACAAATTAATATTACGGGTAATTATGATTTATTTGTAAAAGGAGCAAACAAAAAAATTATTGACAATGCGCAGGCAAACAGAAATGTAAAGGACATTTATATAAAACAAAATCTCGGTTGCGCATATCTGCCGCAGGCGAAATTTGACACAAAGCCGTACATAAATGTGGTCGCATTTAACGAAAAATCATTTACAGACTGCTTTAATGTTACACTTAAAGAGGGCAGACTTCCGCAAAACGGAAACGAACTTGTGCTTTCGCAGAGTGTAATTGAGAACAGCAGAGCGGAATTTAAAATAGGCGATACAATTACACTTGACTTGGGCAAAAGAGTTTATGTATCGGGTGCGGAAATACCGTTAAACGATACCGAATATTTTATTGACGAAAATGGTTTGGAAAAACTTGTCGATACTCATAAAAAGACTTACACTGTTGTAGGTGTGTTTAATAAGGTTTCTTCATCATATTTTGCGGCAGACAGCAATTCTGCGAGCAGTTCCGCTTTCACTTTAGCTGAAGAAAATGCCGATATAAATGATTTGTTTATAAGCTTTACATCAGACGGTGAAAAAAATTATATTACAACGAGCGGTGAAATTTTAAATTTAACGGGTGACGATTTTGAGAGTTTAAAAAATAATTTTGAAGTTTATCTTGAAAACGGTGATTTTGATGAGGCGGATATAAACAAAGATTTGCTGAGATACAAAGGTTTTGCGCTAAGTGACGAGTATATGAGAATGCTTTTATCATTAGCTGTAATAATTATTGTAATTATTGCAATTTCAAGTATTTTTGTTATCCGTAACAGCTTTGCAATTTCAATTACCGAAAAAACAAAGTTGTACGGTATGCTTGCTTCAATCGGTGCTACATCAAAGCAGATAAGGCATAATGTGCTTTTTGAGGGCTTTGTGCTTGGCATAATCGGTATTCCGGCAGGCATTTTGCTTGGCGTAGGTGTAATTGCGCTGCTTGTGGTAATTTTGAACGCATTGCTCGAAAATATGCTGAACGGAATCTCATTTGTTTATGCTGTTCCATGGTGGGTAGCGGTTATTTCTGCTGTAATGTCAGCGGTTATTATTCTGTTTTCTACGCTTTCATCGGCTTTCAGAGCCTCAAGAATTGCTCCGATTACCGCAATCAGAGGCAACAACGACATTAAGATTAATAAAAAGAAAAGCTATAAATCACCGAAATTTATTAAAAAGCTGTTTGGTGTGGGCGGAGAAATTGCCTATAAAAACCTTAAACGCAGTAAAAAGAAGTACCGCACTACTGTAATTTCTATTATTATAACAGTTGCAATGTTTATTTCAATTTCCACCTTTATTGAGTACGGATTAAAAATTGCAGGTGATCACTTTAAGGATATTTCTTACAATATTACTGTACATGCAAACGATAAGCTGTCATATGATGAATACGAAAATGTTTACAAAAGAATCATTGCTGATACGGATATAAATTCAAGCATAAAAGCCTGTGAAAATTATTATGGCAATATAGTGGGGCTTACCGATTATTATACGGAGGATGCCAAAGCGGCAGAGTTATCGGGCGGCGATTTAGCGTATGTGTTTGGTGTGGATAATAAGAGCTTTAAGGAGTATGTAACCGCACTTGGATATAATTATGATGATGTCAAGGATAAAGCACTTATTACGAATGATTTTAAATACTACAATTCGGATAATATTCTTATCAAGGGTAAGGAATTTGACTTGCCTATGAACACTGTTGTAAAGTTGTATCCTAACGGAACCCCGTCATATACTGAGGATGATATTAAAGAAATTCAGAAAACAGATCCTGATTTTGTATATAATCCGGATGATTATAAGTCTGTTGACCTTGTTATATATGATACAATTAATAAGGAAGTGCCGGGGTCTATAGTTTCAAGTATTATGAGTACCCTAAATGAGGGAAGTGTGCTTGTAAGTGAGGATTATTTTAAAAAGCTGTTTGCCGAGGATAATGACCATACAACAGGAGTCATTGTTATTGATTCGGCTGACCCTGTAAATACGGTAGAATATATAAATAATCTTGATATAGAAAATCTTGATGTTTTTAATATTAACGAGCAAAAAGAACAGATGAATGCCATTGTGCTTATTATTGCAATCTTTGCTTACGGTTTTATTATTGTAATTTCACTTATCGGTATAACAAATGTATTTAACACAATCAATACCAATATGCGTTTGCGCAGTAAGGAATTTGCGATGCTCAAGTCTATCGGTATGACAAAGAAAGAATTTAACAGAATGATAAGACTTGAAAGTTTGTTCTACGGTTTAAAATCCTTGCTTATCGGTGTTCCGCTCGGATTGCTCGGAGGTTATGCTATATTTAAGGCTACGGGAAATACCATTATGCTTGACTATTCATTCCCGACTATGGCTGTACTCATAAGCATAGTGTTCGTATTCTTTGTTGTATGGCTTATTATGAAAATTTCTATCAGCAAAGTGAATAAACAGAATATAATTGAAACCATACGCAACGATAATATTTGACATATCGGCTTACAGGGTGATATAATCACAAAAGAAGGGAAGTGTTAGTATGAAGATACTGCTTGTTGAGGATAACAAAAGCATAATAAAAGGACTTGAGTATGCATTTGCACAGAACGGCTACAGTTGTGAATACTGTCTTAGTTTAGACGAGGCTGTACGAAAAGCACCTTTTAATTATGATGTAGCAGTGCTTGATATAATGCTTCCCGACGGAAACGGCTTTGATTTGTTTAAAAAAATTCGCAGATATTCCGATTTGCCTGTAATTTTTCTTACCGCTGTTGATGATGAAGACAGTGTAGTAAACGGACTTGAACTTGGTGCGGACGATTACATAACAAAGCCTTTTTCTACAAGAGAACTTATTGCACGCATAAAGCGAGTGGCGAATAAAAACAGTAAAAAGAACATAATTACAGTATCAGGCGTTACGCTTGATTTGGATAAATCGGCGGTGTTTGAAAACGGAAAACAGCTTGAACTTACCGCACTTGAATATAAATTATTGTCGCTGTTAATGCAAAATGCAGGTAAAGTGGTAACACGAGAACTGATATTTGAAAAAATATGGGATGTATCGGGCAACTTTGTAAACGACAATACGCTTACCGTATATATCAAGAGAATACGCAAAAAGCTTGATGCGGATATAATAAAAACGGTAAAGGGAATGGGGTATCAGGTTGCGGAGGTCAGCAAATGAAGAAGTCATATAGATTTGTTGCGCTGTGCCTTGCGCTAACAGCTTTTTTCTGTATTATCTCGGCTGTTTGTACGGCAGTCTGCCTTGAAAATGTAAGGAAAACAACCAACAGTACTGTAAATCGGCTTGTAGCTGTAATGCTTGAAAAATATCCCGATATAAGCGAAAAGGAAATTGCAGAAATACTCAATGACAAAACAGCTGTCGAAGATGATATTGAGATTTTAGAAAAATACGGAATTGACTTAAAAAGCGACTGGATTTCTTACGGCAATCAAGGCTCGTATAAATATGTAGTTATTTCGGCAATTATTTGCTTAGCCTTTGGCATTGCTTTTATAGTGGTATTTTTATTATATTTAAAAATGCAAAAGCAACAGACTATGGAAATAGCAAAGCGGATTGAACGCATTAACCTTGGCGATTATTCATTGCAGATTGACGAGAACAGCGAGGATGAGCTTTCTCTGCTTGATAATCAGATTTACCGTACAACCGTAAAATTCAGAGAGCAGGCGGAAAATTCAAGGAAAGACAAGGAAAACCTGCAAAAATCATTGTCGGATATATCACATCAGCTCAAAACTCCGCTCACTTCAATAATTGTTATGGTGGAGAATATTTTAGATGATGACGATATGCCGCTTGAAATCAGGCGTGAATTTTTAAGCGACATAAAGCATAATACAAGCACTGTTTCATTCTTGGTGCAAAGCCTGCTTACACTTTCAAAACTTGATGCAGAGGCAATCAGATTTAAATACGCAGATGTCGATGTAAAAAGCATTATTGATGAATGTATTAAAAATACGGCAGTAATGGCTGAAATTTGCAATGTAAGTGTAGAAACATTGTGTGACGACACATACAAACTTAACTGCGATAAAAAATGGCTTTGCGAGGCTGTTACAAATATAATTAAGAACTGCATTGAACATTCACAGAACGGAAATATAAAAATAACCGCTGAGCAAAATAAACTTTATACGAAAATCAGTATAAAGGATAACGGCAGCGGTATTACAAAAGAAGATTTGCCTCATATATTTGAACGATTTTATAAGGGCAAAAACTCAAGTGATGACAGTGTGGGTATAGGACTTTCACTTGCAAAGACAATTATTGAAAAGCAAGGCGGATACATAAGTGTATCGTCTGAACTTAATAAAGGCAGTGAATTTGTAATAAAATTCTTTAACAACTGAATATCAACAAAAAACAGGTTGCCGCTTAATTGCGACAACCTGTTTTTTGTATCTTAGATTTCAATGCTTTTGATTGAATCAAACTCGTCCTGAATTTCTTTTGAAGGTTTCTTTGCTATAAGAGAAACTATAATATTTACGATAAGCGCAAGTGCAAAACCTAAAACAAGAGAATAAAGATTTGTTGCTTTGTAAAGAGTTACACCGTTTACGAGCGGTAAATAGTCCCATACAATAACTGTAAGTGCGCCTGTTGCCATACCGCTGATTGCACCTGCAAGTGTTGAGCGTTTCCAGAATAACGCAAGAAGTACAACCGGACCGAAAGCAGAGCCAAAACCTGCCCATGCGTCAGAAACAAGTCCCATAATACTTGAGTCAGGATTAATGGCAATTACAAATCCGATAATTGCAACAACAACTACCGCAACCTTACCGATGTTAAGAGCACTTTTCTCTGTAGCGTTTTTCTTAACGCCTTTGTAAATATCCTCTGATACGGCAGATGCGGTAACAAGGAGCTGGCTGTCGGCTGTTGACATAATAGCGGCAAGAATACCGCAAAGGAATATACCGCCGATGAATATCATTATTCCGTTATCGGAGAAGATCTGCTGAATAAGTCTGATGAATACTGTTTCGCTTGCTGTAGCGTCAAGGTTTTCGATAAGGTAACCTCTTGCAACAAGTCCGATAAGGCAAGATGCGGCAAGTGAAATGATAACCCATACGATAGCAATTTTTCTTGACTTTTTGATTTCAGAGTCACTTTTTACCGCCATAAATCTTATAAGAATGTGTGGCATACCAAAGTAACCGAGTCCCCATGCAAGGTTAGAAATAATAGAAACGGCAGAAACATTTGAACCGTCGTCATTTTTTAAGAAGTTAAGGTAATTATCCGGATTTGTTACACCGCTGTCGATAAGTGACTGTGAGAAACTGTTGTTATATGTAAGAGCTACATAAGCGATTATCGGAACCGCCATAATGGCAACAAGCATTAAAAGTCCCTGTACAAAGTCAGTGTAGCAAACGGCCTTAAATCCGCCGAGAAATGTATAAACAAGAATTACAATTACAGCAACTATAAGACCGATTGTATATACAGTGTTGTAGTTTTCAGAGTTGCCGAAAAGTGTAGCGAAAAGCTTTGCGCCCGAACTGAATGCCGAGGCTGTATATACTGTGAAGAATATTGCAATAATAATGGCAGATACCATTTTTATTACGCCCTTATCGTCACGGTAACGGTTCTGGAAAAAGCTCGGAATTGTAAGTGAGTTTCCTGCAACGATTGTATATTTTCTTAATCGTGCCGAAACAATGTACCAGTTGAGTATAGTACCGATCAAAAGTCCGACTGCTATCCATACCTCACCTGTTCCCGCAAGGTAAACCGAACCCGGAAGTCCCATAAGCAGCCAACCGCTCATATCGGAAGCCTGTGCAGAGAGTGCAGCGGTCCAGCCGCCAAGATTTCGTCCGCCGAGGAAATAGTCCTCGTTGTTCTTTGTGCCCTTAGACGATACAAAGCCAATAATTATCATAATGACCATATATGCCGCAAAGGAGCATAAAACTATTATATTTGCTGTACTCATATTTTCCTCCTCTATTTTGTTATTAAACACAAATACTCATTAATAGTACCAAATTTCAGTAAAAAAATCAAGTATATTCAATGTTGTAGCAGATTAATACTATAAAATATTTTTATATAATTGTATATTTATTACAGCAGAGCCAATAATAACAACGGAGGTGCTATTTATGAGCGAAAATAACAGCAGAAAGAAAAAGAGCAGATATGAAAAGGCAGGATTCTATACTGCGCTTTCTATCTGTTTAATAGCCGTAACTATGGCAGTGTATTCAACATATAATACTATATCGGGAGCAAAAGAACCTACGGAGCAGCCCACCACCACGGCAGTGGAGGTAAATAATCAGGTGACAGGTATAACGGAGATTGCAGAGGAAACTACATTTCCTAAAGTTGCAAATGAAATAACTGTTCCTACAATATCGGTTACAATTCCCCCTTACACCGAACCTACCGAGCAGGATACAACAAGAAATGCCTTACAAACTATGCTTTCAACCGATTTAACTCTAAGTTATCCGCTAAATCAGAAAAACATTATAAGAGAATACAGCGAGAAAACAGTGTATTATAAAAGTCTTAATGTATGGAAATCGCATCTCGGAGTGGATTTTGCGGGTGAGATAGGCGATGAAGTAACCGCAATGACAGGCGGTGCGGTAATAAAGGTTGACGAGGATAAACTGTACGGAAAAACGGTAGAGATTGCAACCGATAATGCCGTAGTTATTTACAGCGGATTAAACGGAATAACCGTAAAAGAAGGCGATTCGGTAGAAAACGGACAGAAAATCGGTGTAATAGGTGCAGTTCCTTGTGAAGTACACGACAAAAATCATATTCATGTTGCCGTTAAGATAGACAGACAATTTGCAGACCCGCTTTCATTTATCAGCAATGGGGAATAAAATCTCCGTTTTTATCATAGATATAATTATAGCACGCCCTCGTATCGTTTCAGGGGCAAACAAAAAAGTGATGGTTGATTTCAGCCATCACTTTTATCTTATTCGTATTCACGATTTACAATTTTACAAAGTACGGTTATCTTTCGCTCTGATGCCATTCTTCATTGCCAAAGATAAAATCATCAATATCCATTACAATAATTCTCATAAAAACACCTCCTATATTATAGTAAACAATACCATTATATTCAGGAAGTGCAGGAATTATACAGGATTACTTGTTAATAATATTTAAGTATTCACAAATAATGTCAACTGCCTGCTCGGTAGAAAGAGCTGTACTGTTAATGCACAAATCATAGTTATCTGCCAAGCCCCACTTTTTTCCTGAATAGAAACTGTAGTAGTTTGCTCTGTTTTTGTCTGCTTTTAATACTGCCTGCTTTGCACGAGCGGGATCAATACTTTGTCTTTCGACTGCTCTCTTAGTTCTTACATCAATGTCAGCATAGATATAAATTTTAGCGAGGTTTTGGTGATCCTTCAAAACATAATCCGCACATCTGCCAACGAATACGCATGGACCTTCATTGGCAAGCTGCTTGATAATCTTGTGCTGTAAAATGTAGAGCTTGTCATTAACAGGTAAATCACCCATAGATGAAAAACCGTTACCGTAATTATAAAGTCCTAATGAAAGAGAGTACAAAAGGCTGTTTGTAGCCTTCTCATCAACATTTTCAAATACTTCAGGACTAATTCCGCTCTCTTTGGCTGCTAAAGATATAAGCTCCTTATCATAGAATGGAATGCCAAGGCGTTCTGAAAGAGCCTTTCCTATGTTGTGACCGCCTGAACCGTACTGTCTTGTAATTGTAATAATGTTATTGCAGCTCATATCATAACCTCCGGTGCAAAGAAATGTATGGAAAAGTAACTTGTATTACTTACTCTATACATATATATAATATCATAAATTTTTAAAAAATCAAATGAATTATACAATTTTTACAAAATTTGTGTAATCAATATAAATTGATTTGAGTTGCTTTGTGCACTATTACCATATAGTACATAAGAAATATATTGAGTTTGTACGAAGTCTGTCTGATGTATAACTATACAGTTGAAATAAGTAATTGCCTGTAATACAGTTATTTATCAATATAAGACTTTATCTTAAGATTACATATATACTATTAAAGATAAAAGCAATTTTTGAAATTAAATCAGTTTTCAATTTAATAATCGTGATACTTGATTTTATTAGATATATATGTGAGAGAGTATTATTTCAGACTAAAAATAGTATATTCCATATATGTAAACACTATATATTGAGTTTATAAGGATAAAGTAAAAATTATTTAAAATTTTTTGAAAAAAATTGAAAAAAGGGGTTGCAATTTGTAAAAAGGAGTGATATAATAACGAAGTCGCTTGAGGAAAGCACAAACAACAGAAAAGTTTAAAAGCACAGAAAAAAGCTTTAAAAAAGCAATGAAAGAGATTTCAAAAAACTTTTTAAAAACTTTGAAAA
>ULXC01045093.1_pt1 | contig 21639 bp, 18 predicted proteins | sample 1960721 | NCBI WGS metagenome assembly ULXC01 (sample SAMEA4835822, study PRJEB28245) | human gut metagenome | biome: gut microbiome; material: fecal sample | place: Denmark | collected 2008
TGAGCCGTTTGCTTTTTTTGCTAACGGCTCATTCGTTTTAATCTAAATATTGTATAAACCCTGTCTTTTCCTTATCGTCATAACCTGCCTTACGGTAGAAATTCAGCGTGCTATCGAGTTTTGAGCCGGTCATAAGTATAAGCCTGTAGCAGTTTTCGGCCTTCGCTATCTCCTTTGCCCTTTCAAGACACGCAGTTGCAAGCCCTCTGCCACGATATTCGCTGTCTGTCACTACATTCTCAACAAACGCATAAGGACGAGGCCCGTGCGTCATATTCGGCACTATTATGCAGGTACAGCTTGATACTATCTTTCCGTCCTCCTCAGCTGCAATAAAGTGATAGTCGGGATTACTTGCAAGTCTTTGCCACAGTTCTTTGGTTTTGCCCTTATATTCCGGTACGCTTGTTTCGTGCAGCTGACAATAAAGGCTCATCAGCTGTTCGTATTCATCTTCGTTGACTTCTCTTATCATATAGCCTCCTTTGACAAATCAATCAGATTCCGATAAAAAAAGAGTGTCACTTTCGCAACACTCTTTTTAACTTTAATTACTGCTGCTGTTCTGCAGTATCATCAGCTGTATCGGGAGTAACGGCATCACCGATATTGTTGTTATCGCTATCGCCGATAACATCTTCCTCCTCAACCTTGTCAGGAACGGGTCTTTCAACCATTTCCTTGTTGAGAATACCGAAGTTCGACTTACCGTTCTTCTTGATTTTGTACATTGCATCGTCAGCCATACCGATTATCTCGTCAACGTGCATCGAAGAATCCTTGATGATTGAAATACCGATACTTGCATTGACGCTGAGTTTGTCGCCGTTATCCGATGTAAAGCCTTCCTTAAGTCCCGACAGAATATCACGGGCTACTCTTGTAGGCTCGTTTGTTTCAATGTTTCTTACGCAGGCTACAAATTCGTCACCGCCGTAACGACCTGCAGTACCGAATCCCTTGATTACAAAATTGATCGTATTTGCAACGAATTTCAGTACCTGGTCACCTGTAGCGTGGCTGTATTTGTCGTTGTAAATCTTGAAGTCATCAACGTCAATGAACAGAATTGCCACCTCGCTCTTGCGGACATTGATAAGCTCGATCTCGTTATCAATGGTACGCTCGATGGATTCACGGTTATAAAGACCCGTAAGGCTGTCGTAGCTTGCTCTTTCCGTAAGGAGTTTTTCACTCTTCTTTGCACGGTCAATATCAACGATAACACCGACGATCTTAGCAATATTTCCATCTCTGTCACGGATAGTCGCAGTACGCATAAGTATCCATATATAGTCGCCGTAGATGTTCTTCCAGCGATACTCGTTGCCTTCGAATTCCTCGCCCTTTGACAGCTTTTCGAGATCCTTGTGATAACGGTCGTTGTCCTCAGGATGAACCTTAACTTTAAGAAGGAAACTGTCACCGAAGTGGTCGGAGGGGGCACGGTAGCTGAACTTCTTGTTGAAGTTATTTGAGAAGAATACATCGTTAGACTTGAAATTCCACTCAAAGATTATGTTATCCGACATTTCGATAATAGTACGGTATCTTCCTTCACTTACAACAATATCATCTATGAGATCGTTGAATGTACGGGCAATCTGACCATACTCGTTGTTTGCGATAACGTTGATTCTTGCCTCGTGGTCGCCTCTGTGTACCTTTACAAGCGTTTCTTCGATAACCTTGATAGGCTTTGTTATAATGAATACCAGTACGATTGCACCTGCTGTGAAAATAATCGCAACTAATACTATCATGCCGACAATGGCACCCATCGCTTCACCCGACAAGGTATATGCCTTATCGGTTTCTGCAATTATCGCAAGCGTCCAGTTGCCTTCTTCGCCTTCATTTATGGTAGGCATCTTTGAAGTAAAGCCGATTGTGGGAATAACGCCGCTGTCTGTACCCTTGAAGTTGTCGACCTCGACAGCAGAGCCGGTCTGTGCGGCTTCCGTAAACTTGAGATAAGCACTGTTCTTCTTGTCCGAAGTATTGCCTATGTAGCTGTCGTGCATAATCGAGCCGTTAGGATCTATCAGTACAAGCTTACTGTTGTTTGCGAACTGAGAAGAGGTTGCGAATGACTTGAGGGCAGTGTTATTGAAGAATGTTACTATATAATAGTCGCCGACTGAATACTTTACCACAAGTCGCAGGCTGTTTGCTGTTTTTCCGGGGAAGAGAGGATCGTTCTTTTCCTTGTCGCCTTCATTGAAGTTTGTATATACATCGGGAGTATAGAATGTAACCTCTCCGTCTTTTCTTTCACATATATTCTTGAGAGTACCGTACAGAACATCATCTCTGGTAAGATCGTTAAAATCTTCGTTTGTTCCGACAACGGGTCTGAAGTCGCTCTTGTTGACAATCATAATTCTGTCGATTCTGACATTTGGATTTTCGGCAGAAGCTATATTTGAATATATAGCCAAAGCGTCTGTAGTTGTAGGATTTTTTTCCTTGTCGAAGCTCAGTATATCCGGATTGTCGGCTATCTGCTTTGCACTCGCCGAAATTATACGGAAATACTCCGATATGTTATATGTCTGATTTTCAGCCATAGATTGCGCTGTCTGCTTGTAATTCTTCATGGCAAGTTTATTCATCTCGACATCTGCGATACAAGCAAATGCAACAGACGGAATGATTACAAAGCACGCAAGTACCGTGATCAGTAAGCTCTTGATTTTCATAAAAAAATAACCAACCTTTCCCACGTCTTTTACGGTATATTCCTATCCTTTACGGACGATGGTCATACTAATTCTCAGGATATTATATCATATTTTTGTCTGATAGTAAAGCGTTTGTAGCGATTTTATTAGATTTCACTAATACAAAGCGGCTCGTTTTGTGCAAAAAAGCGAATTTGTGTAATTGCTTAACCGAAAACCGTTTCAGCAATTGAAAAACTGGTGTTTCACTTATAATTATGCGGTGCCTTTGAATCGGCAGGTATGAAAACAGGTCTTGGCTTCCCGCTAATATTCCCCGTACTGCTCGTTATCGGTATGATATTCTTTAATTATAGGAGAAAACGCAGATTATCCTGACTTCTCGCATTTTTCCTTTACAAACCCCATAAAATATGTTAAAATATGAATTTGGAATACTGTTTTTAAACGTTTTAAGATAAAATGAATTTACAGGAAAATTGCGAATGAAAATTGATCAGATAAAAATGGGCTCGCTCCTCTCATATCTGTCGCTGATACTTGGTACGGTTGTTTCGCTTGTCTACACGCCTATAATGATAGAAAGGCTCGGACAAAGCGAATACGGCGTTTACTCCATAGTTCTTCCTATGGTATCGTATCTGAATCTTTTCAGCTTCGGTCTGGGCAGTGCGTACACAAGATTCTATACAAGATACAAGGAAGCGAACGACAAATACAATATGGCAAAGCTGAACGGTATGTTCCTTGTCATATACTCCCTGCTCGGCGTACTTGTGCTGATAGTCGGATTTACGATAGCCGCAAATCCCCGTCTTGCGTTCGGTCAGAAGCTGACGGAAGAGGAGATAGAGCTTGCCGTAAGACTTATGTATATTATGACCGTCACAGCGGCGGTCAGCTTTCCGCTTAGCGTATTTGAATCGAATACTATGGTCAACGAGCGGTACATTTTTCTTAAACTGCTTGCCATAGTAAAGTCGGTAATCAACCCCCTGCTTATAATACCCCTTCTGATGATAGGGCTTCGCTCTGAGGCTATAGCGTATATGAGCCTTGCGTTCACGCTGTTTTCGGGCTTGCTGAATATCATATACTGCAACAAAAAGCTTGCTATACGGTTTTATTTCCGTGACTTTGATTTCAAGCTGCTCAAATCAATGTTCAAGTTCACAGGCTGGGTATTTGTCGGCATTGTGGTCGATCAGCTAAACTGGAGCGTCGATAAGCTCCTGCTTGCATGGATGCACGGCTCGAACGAGGTAGCGACCTACAACGTAGCTTCACAGCTCAACATCTACTATATGTCTATGGCTACCACGTTTTCGGGAATACTCACCCCCAGAGTTCATCAGATGGTGGCAAACAAAGTCCCCGACAAGCAGATAAGCGATCTGTTTATCCGTGTCGGACGTTTTCAGTTTACCATCCTTACAATGATTCTGTTCGGATTCGTGGCGGTAGGCTATCCCTTCGTTCTTCTATGGGCGGGTGAAGCCAACGCAAACGCATTTGTTATTGCGCTTTTGCTGTTCATACCGACTATTCTTCCGAGTATTCAGAATCTCGGCATCGAAATTCTGCGAGCAAAAAATATGCACAAATTCCGCTCGCTTGTATATGTGCTTGTCGCCGTGCTTAATATAGTGATAAGTATACCGCTGTGCGCCCTGTTCGGTGCCGTCGGTGTGGCGATAGGTACGGCTATCCCTGTTTTTATCGGCAACGGACTTATAATGAACCGGTATTACAATAAATATATCGGACTTGATATTCCGAGATTCTGGAGGAGGATTACAGCGCTTCTTCCATCGCTTGTCGTTCCTGCGATAGCGGCGATACTGATTGCCTGCCTTGCTCACGCTTCGGGCTATCTCGGAATACTGTTCTGGGGCGTTATCTACGTTGTGATATTTATAGTATCGGTATGGCTCATAGGACTTACTCCTAGAGAGAAGGAGATTGTAACTTCTCCGCTTAAACGCATAATATATAAGATATTATCAAAGTTACTCAGATTATAAACAAGAGGTTTTGTAAATGACAAAGTTAAAGACATTTTTCCGCAGACTGTTTGCAGGCAGCTTTAAACGTATGTTCGGCTATATCGGAACGATCCATAAGGAAACGGGCAAGAACAGATTCATAATGTTCTTTGATATGATATGGTGCATTTTCCGCTATTCTGTCGGCTATATGGATTACCGTGTGTTCGGCTTTGCAAATATTAAAGGCAAAAACAGACGCACGTTTATGACAATGAACGATAATATAACCATCTCAAAGCGTTGCAATGACAGGACGTATTTTCATATATTCGATAACAAATCCGAATTCGACGAAGCGTTCAGAGAATACATCGGCAGAGATTTTCTGAACCTTGAAAAAGCAACGGCGGACGATCTGCGTGAATTCTGCAAGGGTCGTGAAACTGTATTCGCAAAGCCTGTAAATCAGTTCGGCGGCGAGGGCATAACCAAGGAAACAGTAACTTCCGACACCGATTATGAGGCGCTTTACAAGCGTCTTTGCGACAACAAGCAATATCTTGTCGAAGAAACGATAAAGCAGAATGAACAGATGGACAGGCTCAGCCCCTCGTCTATAAATACGATCCGTATGGTGACCCTTCTGCACGAAGGCAAGGTACATTTTATGTATGCTCTTGTCCGCATGAGCAACGGCACAAACTGCGTTGATAATATCTGCAGCGGCGGTATGTATGTTTCTATCGGTGCTGACGGCGTGATACACAAGAACGCTTACTGTGATGCTACAGGTGTTTATTATGAAGAACATCCGTTCACGCACACAAGGTTCAACGGCTTTAAGATCCCGATGTTTGATGAAGCGGTCGAAATGTGCAAAAAGGCAGCGCTTGTAGTACCTCAGGTCGGATACATAGGCTGGGACGTTGCGATAACCCCCACGCGCCCGGTTCTTGTCGAGGGTAACACCCTGCCGAGCTACGATATGTGCCAGAACTACGGTCACATCGACAATAAGACAGGAGTCAAACCCAGATTTGTCGAAATACTCGGTGAAGAATATTTCAAATGATACGACTTTTAAAACGGTGAGCGTACAGTGTGCGTTCACCGTTTTTTGTTTACCCGTCAGCCGTGAAAACCATACCCTCACTCTTGACAAAGGGTATCCTGTATGCTATAATTGCCTTTGTTCTAAATAGAACGATTGCTTAAAAAGGGGGTGACGATTTGTTTTTCCGGGATCACCACAGGACGATTACCTGCTATTATGAAAAGCTGACCGGTGCGGTCTGCGATAAATACGATCTTACGCAAATGGAATATGACATATTGATGTTCCTGCACAATAATCCGCAGTATAATACCGCCGCCGAAATCGTTAAGATACGCAGATCCACCAAATCGCACGTTTCCACCTCGCTTAGAATGCTCGAAGAAAAGGGACTCATAGAGAAAAGACAAAGCGAGGATAATAAAAAGTACATTGCTATTATTCTTTTGGATAAAGCGAAAACTATAGTAAATGAAGGTACAGCCGTTCAGAAGCAGTTCGCAAGGGATATACTGGACGGACTTTCCGAAGAGGAAATGGATATGTGCAAGGCGATATTCGAAAAAATTTACGAAAATGCGGAAAAACGTCTGAAACAATTTAAATGATCGGAGAAGACAGAAATGTTTAAAGTTAAAAAGAGGACGCTTTTATTGATAGCTGGTATTGTATGGCTTATTGCCGGATTCAATGTCGCAAGGCTCGGAGTATTGTCTTACCTTGTTATCGAGAGGCAATGGTTTATGTATCTGCTGTCAGTAGTTGTATTTGTCGCTTTCGGAATGATGTTCCTTAAAATGAGCGGTAAGCATACAAGAAGAATACTCGGATATGAAGACCGCCGCACGTTCTGGCATTTCTTCGACCTTAAGGCGTATATTATTATGGCTTGTATGATGGGCGGAGGAATAGGGCTGAGAGAAGCAGGAGTATTCCCCAATGTCTTTGTGGGATTTTTCTATACCGGACTTGGCTGTGCGCTGGCGTCGGCAGGAATATCTTTTATCGTAAATTTCATAAGATACGATAAACTTGTCTGAAAATTTATACGGCAGGGCAGAATGCCTCAGCCGGTAACAAGCAGTATGCGAATATGACGAATCAGCCCGTGCATCCTGCCGAGCTTGTATATTATTAATTGGAAATTTCGACAGTGCCTTGTTGCATCCCGAAAAAGAGATTTAAGCAGGCTAAAATTACTTGCCCGTAACATTCGGATATAAGAAGACCCCCCTTGTCGCTTGACAAGGGGGGGTCGTTGTTATTTGATTTAACCGAATATATTCAGAAGAACACCTGCGGCAACGGCAGAACCGATAACACCTGCAACGTTCGGTCCCATAGCGTGCATGAGAAGGAAGTTTGAGGGGTTTTCCTTAGAGCCGACCGTCTGTGAAACACGGGCAGCCATAGGAACAGCGGATACACCTGCTGAACCGATAAGGGGGTTTATCTTGCCGCCTGAGAGCTTGTTCATAAGCTTTGCAAGTAACAGACCGCCTGCTGTACCGAAGCAGAATGCGATAAGTCCGAGTGCAACTATCATAAGGGTCTTTACTGTCAGGAAGTTTTCGGCTGTTGCTGTAGCACCTACAACAGTACCGAGCATTATAGTGATAATGTTCATCAGTTCGTTAGAAGCTGTCTTTACAAGTCTGTCAACAACACCGCTCTCTCTGAAGAGGTTACCGAGCATCAGCATACCAACAAGGGGAGTAGCGTCGGGAACGATGAAAGCAACGATAAGCGTTACGGCTACAGGGAATATGATCTTTTCTCTCTTTGTAACGGGACGTAAGCTCTCCATTACAATGGCACGTTCCTTCTTTGTTGTGAGCAGCTTCATTATAGGAGGCTGGATTACGGGAACGAGCGCCATATATGAGTATGCGGCAACCGCTATCGAGCCGAGTAGCTGCGGAGCCAGCTTTGAAGTAAGGAATATCGCCGTAGGTCCGTCCGCACCGCCTATGATACCTATTGAAGCGGCTTCTTTAAATGAGAAGTCGACACCTTCAATACCCGTAAGGCTGAATGCGCAGGCACCAAGGAAGGTTACGAAGATACCAAGCTGTGCAGCTGCACCGAGCAGTAAGCTCTTGGGGTTTGCTATCAGAGGACCGAAGTCTGTCATACAGCCGATACCTAAGAATATCAGCGGAGGGAATATCTGAAGCTTAACGCCGAGATACAGTATATCAAGCAGACCGCCGTTATGAAGCACCTCGCCGTAGTTTACACCGTTTTCGGCAAAGTTCGCCGCTATCGCAGGGTCAGGGCTGATACCGAACATTTCCGGGTGGAACATATTCGCACCGGGAATATTGGTAAGCATCATACCAAAGGCGATAGGCAGTAACAGCAGAGGTTCAAACTTTCTTACTATCGCAAGATACATAAGTAAGAATGAAACTGCTATCATAAGTCCCTGCTGAGGGGTTATGTTACAGAAGCCCGATTTTTGTGCAAGCGCAACAAGGGCATTCCAGAAAACGTCTAAAATTTCCATCTTGTTCTCCTTTTATTTGATCTGAGCTTTAAAACGAACGGGTATTCTCGTTTACACCCGCATTGCCCCAGCTTGAACGAGGCTGTTTCTCGGCACGTTTGATTCTCTTGATTGCATAGGTCTTTCCGTCACCTGCCGTATAAGCGGCGATTGCGGCTGAAATAACAGCAATAACCTCATCATCGTTCTCGTCCTCTTCGATAAGCTCAACAGGAGCGGGAGCCGGTGCAGGCTGAGCGACTGTCTGGTCAGGCTTAGCATCCTTTTTCTTCTTGTTTCCCAGATTGCAGAAGAAGGAAATGATGTAAAGCAGTCCTATAAGCAGTCCTAAGATCAGGAAAACAACAACCATACCGGTAATTACCGTTGCCCACATACCGCTTATGTTGTCAGCGGCTGTCTTTTCGGTGATTATCGCCATAGTACGCAGTAAATTGTCCGTCATGCATAATTCTCCATTCTTAATTGTTCTCGCAATGCAGTGCCGTTTTTTGAGCATAACGACATAGCATAAAACTAATATAATTATACCTTATTTCAGATTTAAATTCAACGCTTTTCTTTGTAGATTTTTTAACAAATTTTCTTGATGAATTATGTGTATTTTTAGCGTAATTTTAGATAATATCACAAAAACGCAGTTGAAAGCCGTGTATCGTACTGTTAATGATGTATGAAGTGTTGCCGGAAAATCAAAAGGTGCCGCAAAAACGGCACCTCAATTCTTAATATTTATCGTTTGCGTCCTCTGTAAACTCATTTTCCGAATTTACAGCCGTGTCAAAATGCGAGATTCCTATAGCTTTCGCTTTCTTTTGTGCAGGAGCCTCCGTTTTGGCTTTTTCTGTTTTGAAGTCGGCAGATATGGCTTTTATTGCCGATTCGCTGTTTTTCTTCTTGTTTTCGGTTGTGCTTTCGGTTTTCTTTATCTGCGTATTCGCAACCGGTTTGCTTTCGTTTTTCTTTATCTGCGTATTCGCAACCGGCTTGCTTTCGTTTTTCTTTATCTGCGTATTCGCAACCGGCTTGCTTTCGTTTTTCTTTATCTGCGTATTCGCAACCGGCTTGCTTTCGTTTTTCTTTATCTGCGTATTTGCAACCGGCTTGCTTTCAGGTGCCTTTTTATCAGTGGCTATATCCGCAGGTTTGCTTGCGACAGCAGGCTTATCGGCTTTTATTTCTTTAGCCTCTGCTGCGGTTTTCTTTATTTCCTGCTTGCTTTTTACCGGTTTTTCCTTGTCACGCTTTGGCTCGGACGGCTTTTTAGCTTCCGGGTTATCGGCTTTTTCCGGTTTTGCCGAAGCCGTTTTCTCGCTTTCGTCAGCCTTGCCTGCGGCTTTCACAGGTTCTCCCACAATCGCCTTTTTGCTTAATTTGAATTTGCTTACCATACCGTCAAGGATAGTCGCCTGTGAAGATAATTCTTCTGCTGATGCGGCGCATTCTTCGCTTGTAGCGGAGTTTGTCTGTACAACGGAGGAAATCTGATCGACACCTGCTGTTATCTGAGATATAGCTGTCGCCTGTTCTTCGCAGGCTGTTGAAATATCCTCAATCAGATCAGCCGTCTGCGTGGTGGTTTCAACGATAAGAGCCAGCGTTTGCGCCGTATCGTTTGCGATTGCTGTACCGTCCTCTACCGCCTTGATAGAATCCCCGATAAGCGTTGTGGTATCGCTTGCCGCCTGTGCGACCTTGCCTGCAAGATTTCTTACCTCGTCCGCAACTACGGCAAAGCCCTTGCCGGCTTCTCCCGCTCTTGCCGCTTCAACGGCGGCATTGAGTGCAAGAATATTCGTCTGGAACGAAATATCGTCGATGGCTCTTATGATATTTGCTATCTGCTTTGAAGTATCGTCTATCTTGTGCATAGCCTCAAGCAGAACATTCATCTTCTCATTTCCCGAATCAACAAGCTTTGCGGCTTGTTCGGAATTCTTGGCTGCGTCGCCTGCTCTTGCGGCATTGCGGTTTACCTTTTCGGATACTTCCGCAAGCGAAGCGGAAAGCTCTTCCACAGAAGCCGCCTGCCTTGTAGCACCCTCCGAAAGATTTGCGGCGGCAGATGATACCTGCTCCGCACCGTTCGATACCTGAACGCCTGCTGTGCTGATACCGCTCATCGTCTTGTTGAGTGAGAGCATTATTCTTTCGTATGAAGCTCTCAGCTTTGCAAAATCACCAATATAAACATCGGCAGGAGAATATGTAAGATCGCCGTTTCCGAGTGCGGCGAGCATATTGTCAAGGTCTGTGATAATTGCGTTTATCTGTGTTGTTATCTGATTCGTGCTTTCGCTGAGCTGGCTTATTTCCTTGTCGATATTTTTGCCGAAGTCGAGCGGCTCGGCATGAAGATCTCCCTGTGAAAGCGTCACTATCCTGTCAGAGCAGAGCTTGACGGGCTTGATTACCTTCTTGACTATCGTGAGGATCACCAGTACCGATACGACAAAGCAGATAACAGCTACCGCAGTTCCTATACACAGCGACATTTTTATGCTGTCCGTGTATTCCGACGGGGTAGCGACAACAAGACAGCTCCATCCTTCCGTATTCGCAATAGGAGCATAGGTGACATATTTATCCACGCCGTCAAGCGTAACCTCCGCAAAGCCTTTTTCGCCTTTTATGGCATTGCTTATGCAGTCCGCTATGCCCTGATACGAGCTGTCCGCCTGCGCAAGCGTCTTGTAGTTTATACGCTCTGTCAGCTTGGTTTCATCGGGATACGCAATTATCGTACCCGTCTGGTCTATCGCCATGGCATAGCCTGTTTCGCCTATTTTCGTCTGACCTATCACGGCTGAGAATGTGTTCATGTCGACACACGCCATAAGTACGCTTCTGAGCGTTGTATTGTCACTGTCGAACATAGGTATCGCAACGTCCATAAGAACGTGCTTCAGATCCTTTGCGGCATAAGGCTCGCCCTGTGCTGTTTTTTTGGTTTCCACAGCTTTTTTGAAACTCTCGTTTTCCGAGTAATCAAGCGTTTCGGCATAGAAACACTTGCCGTTCGTATTCACGATCTTTACATCGGTCAGCATAGGGTTCTTTGAAAGTATCGAGAAGCACTTTGTGGAAAGAGTACCCGTATCCGTCAGATCGTCAAATCCCGAATCATACGCAATCTGCTGCAGCTCCGCAGTGATGGAGCTGAGCTGATTGGAAACGGTATTCGAAGACATATCCGCAACCTCGGTCAGCTGACTTTTCAGCGACTCCTGTAAAAAGTTGTAGTTTATGCCTATATTCACACCGCCGACGATAAGGAGCGAGCCGCCTACCGCAAGACACATCCATTTGAATATCCTGCCTGTGAGCGATTTACGCTTTTTCTGCACCTGCTTTACACCGTCGGAGATTTTGTCAAATTCTTTTGATATATCCTTTTTAGCTGACATTAGCCTGTCCTCCCGGATTTGTTATGTTGTATGTTATTACTAAATCATACCACATTATAAGAGTAAAGTCAAATAACTGAAGCATTTTCTGTGGCAGTTTTCACAACTGCGATAAAAATCGCATCGTTAAATTGTTTATTCTGCACATGTTTATCGCTGCTCAGCTTGCTGCATTATTTTGTATGCCTGTTTATGTACTTGCTGTGCAGTTTTGAGTACATTATCTTCTGACCCGTGTAAAGTCCGTAGTAGCCCGATAAAATGTAGCTTACCGAGCAGGCGGCGGCAAAGAATATTATGCCCTCTCCGCCGAAAAGCTCAATGCTGAGTAAAAGCGAGGTTACAGGGCAGTTTACCACGCCGCAGAACAGCGAAACAAGTCCGAGTGCGGCAGTGAACTGAGGAGGAAGACCGACCAGTGTTCCGAACAGATTTCCGAATGTAGCGCCTATGAAAAATGACGGAACTATCTCTCCGCCCTTGTAGCCGCCTGCAATGGTTATCACGGTGAATAACAGCTTCAGTGCGAATGCTTCAGGGCATGTAGTGCCTGACATAGCGTCAGCAATGATATTCATTCCCGCTCCGTTGTAATCCGTTCCGAATACGGCAGTCAGTATTACTATCGCACATCCGCATACGAAAATTCTGATATAGTTGTTCTTGATTTTTGCCGATAACAGCTTTGACAGCTTATGGAGCGAATAGCAGAAGACAATGCTTAGCAATGCCGTGCCTACGCCGAGTATCATCGCAAACGCTATGTTCATAACGGAAATATCCGGCATCACTACTTTATATGTCACCGGCACTATTCCGAACAGGTGCGATATTCCCAGCGCAACCGCCGCAGAGAAAAAGCACGGCACGATAGCCGAGTAGTAAAACACTCCTACGCTGATAACCTCCATAGCGAAGAATGTTGCAGTGACAGGAGTACCGAACAGTGCCGAAAAAAGTCCGCTCATTCCGCACATTACCAGAAGATTGCCGTTGCGTTCATCCATCTTGAGAATTCTCGCTATTTCCGCCGACAGCCCTCCGCCTATCTGGAGCGCCGCACCCTCACGACCTGCCGAGCCGCCGAACAGATGAGTGATGAAGGCGGATATGAAAATAAGAGGAGCCATTCTGACCGGTATTTTTCCTTCGGTTCTGATTGAGGTGATTATTATATTGGTGCCTGGGTCGTTTTTCAGACCGCAGATACTGTAGAGGAAAACTATTACAAGACCTGCGACCGGCAGGAAGTATACCATAAATGAATGCCCTGTGCGGAATTCTGTCGCAAACTCCATGCAAAGATGGAACAGCGAGCCGATAATGCCACAGCAAATGCCCGTTATCCCCGACAGCAAAAGCCACTTGAAAAATGTTTTGAGCGTTATGTAGAGCCTTTCACTGCGGATACGCAGATGATTAAGCAGTTTGTTCATAATTATATCTGACCCTCTCTGACGGAAACTTCTGCAGATGACAACGTGTGCATATCCCCGTTTTCATCTCTTACTATCAATCTTGCATTTTTATCAATGTCAACGGCGGTAGCATAATATTCCGTATTTGACGATATGACCCTTATCCGCTTTCCAAGCACGACCGAATAGCTTTTGTACTCTTCTGTCAGCTTTTCAACAGACATACGTTCGCATATATCGAAGAAATTGTTCAGTATTTCGGCGGCAAGAGCGCATTTCAGCTCGTTTCCTGCCGCTTCTTCGGAATAAAGGCTTGAGGCAATATCGGAGATCTCGGACGGGAAACCGCCTTTCGGACGGCTGATATTGACACCGAGTCCCATTACGGCATATTGCAGGCTTCCGCTTTCAAAGTCGGTGACCGCTTCGGTGAGGATACCGCAGATTTTTTTGCCGTTCAGCATTATATCGTTTATCCACTTGATACCGGCTTTTATTCCGCATACCTTTTCGATGGCTCTTACAACCGATACAGCCGCACCTGTGGTAATGAAGAACGCTTTGTCGGCTTTGAAATCGGGGCGGAGAAGCACAGACATATAAATGCCTGTGTCAGCAGGCGAGTAGAAGCTCTTTCCGTGTCTGCCTCTGCCTTCGGTCTGCTCGTTTGCAATAAGAACGGTTTTGCTTGGTGCGCCGTTTTCAGCGGATATGCGGAGCAGAGTATTTGTGGATGTGACAGTATCCTTTATCGTAATATCGGCGTCTGCGGCAGATTTTTTCAGCAGCTGCCTTATGCGAAGAATACCGTAGCGTGTGAAATCGTCCGTTTCGCCGCCCGAAAGCAGATAGCCCTTGTTCTGCGCCGCATCAATTATAAATCCGTCCGCCCTTAAAGAGTTGATGGCTTTCCAGACAGCGTTACGGCTGACGTAAAGCTGCTTTGATATTTCTTCGCCGGAAACGAAATTTCCTTTACTGCTCATAAGTATAAGCAGGACTTGTTCTTTCAATTTCATAATAAGTTTTTACCTTTCGCTGTCACCCTGCGGATTTTAAGGTTGACAATACGGATGTTCAAAACCGCAGAATATATCTGCGGTCAGAGGTATCAATTACAGCTTTTCGAGCATATCGGTCGTTTCGTCAAGCCAATCTCCGTCATAAAGTTCGATAAGACCCTTATCGCAGGCGGCGGCTAATTTCGGGTTTATAGGCATTCTTGCTATATTCTTTATGCCGTATTTTGCGGCAACTTCGTCTATATGACTTTCACCGAAAATGCTGTGACGTGACTTGCAGTCGGGGCATTCGAAATATGACATATTTTCAACTATACCGAGTACGGAAACGTCCATCATTTCAGCCATTTTAACAGCCTTGCCGACGATCATCGAAACCAGCTCCTGAGGAGAGGTTACAACAATAATTCCGTCAACGGGAAGTGACTGGAACACGGTAAGCGGTACGTCGCCCGTTCCGGGAGGCATATCGACAAACATATAATCAACATCGTTCCAGATTACGTCAGTCCAGAACTGCTTTACTGTATTTGCGATAACAGGGCCTCTCCATACAACAGGGTCTGTTTCATCGGGCAGAAGCAGGTTAACAGACATGACCTCAATACCGGTCTTTGTCATAACGGGGTAGATGCCGTTGTTGTCGCCGGTAGCTTTTCCGTGAAGACCGAACGCCTTCGGGATAGACGGACCTGTTATATCTGCGTCAAGAACTGCCGTCTTGAAGCCTTTTCTCTGCATAGCTACGGCAAGGAGAGATGTGACCATAGACTTACCTACGCCGCCCTTACCGCTGACAATTCCTATAACCTTCTTTATATGTGACAGCTCGTGGGGCTTTTCAAGAAAGCTCTGAGGTGTCTTTCTTTCACCGCAGTTCTGTGAACATGAACTGCAATCGTGAGTACATTCGCTCATAAAATCGTTTCCTTTCAATCGGCGAAAGCCGTTTATTCTGCGCTTTATCCGGCTTTATTTGTTATTTGATAGTATACCACTATCGCATTCAAAAATCAAGGCGGATATTAAAAGAGTAAATCAGTCCGTTTTTGAACAAAACAAAACCGCCGGAACGGTCCGGCGGTTCAGATCGCTTTTAATTAATCGTGGTGGCAACCGCAGTCGCATTCCTCGTCCTCTAAGCAGCTGAGATCAAATTCAAGATTTTCTCCGCAGTTAGGGCAGGGAATCTCACCCGACTGAATAACGTCGAAATCAACTGTGATAGTGTTTCCGCAGTTAGGGCAGGTTACTTCGTACATATCGTCGTCATAATCGTCCTCATCGCAGCATTCGTCACAATCACAATCATCGTAATCGTCTTCTTCATCGCCGTAAACGACATCTTCAAGGCAGTCAACGCTTTCTTCCATATCGGTCATAACGTCTGCAACATCGTTCAGTTCTTCGTCAATATCGCCGAGTGTCAGTGCAATATCGTCAAGAACGTCAACGATAGCTACAAGCACTTTGCCTTCCTTAGTTGAATCATCAACACCCAGACCTTCTGCAAGTCCCTTGATGTATGATACCTTTTCTGCAACTGTCATAGTAAAAATCCTCCTTTTACTGTCTGCAATTACTTCAAGCAACCGTTATATGATTACTTGTTTGTTACACGCTCCATATATTCGCCTGTTCTTGTATCGATACGGATTATATCTCCGATCTCAACGAACAGAGGAACACGGATTTCAGCGCCTGTTTCAAGAGTAGCGGGCTTAGTTACGTTTGTAGCTGTATCGCCTCTGAAGCCGGGGTCTGTATCTGTGATTTCAAGCTCTACAAAGTTGGGAGGCTCTACACCGAAAACCTTTCCCTTATATGAAAGAACTTTACATACCATATTTTCCTTTACGAACTTGAAGTTGTCCGAAAGCTCTGCCTTGTTTATCGGCACGTCCTCGTATGTCTCTGAATCCATGAAGTGATAGAGATCGCCGTCATTATAGGTGTACTCCATGTCTTTTCTTTCAACATAAGCTGTGGGGAACTTAGCTGTGGGGTTGTAGGACTTTTCAACTACCGAGCCGGTAATTACGTTTCTGATCTTGGTTCTGACGAAAGCGGCACCTTTACCGGGCTTTACGTGCTGGAACTCAATGATCTGCATTACGTTGCCGTCCTCTTCAAAGGTCATACCGTTTCTGAAATCGCCTGCTGTGATCATATTTTAAAATACCTCCGTATATTTTATCGGGTTTATGCGGAAAAATACCGCCGCTGAAAGCCGTTTTTATTTTTTATCTCTCAGCCCCATATTCTATCTATTATATTTTACATTATTCCCGCCGTAATTGCAATACCTTTTTGAAACCTTTTTTAAATTTTTTTGTTTTTCGCTTTTGCTTTGGTTCTTAATTACGGTTTTATACTTTTAAAATAGATTATCCCCTTACGGCATATAACCGATTTTTAATTGAATTTTACTTTATTTACGGCTAAATAGCCGTGTAACAATGTTACATTAGGTGAATATGTGGAAAATGTTGTGTGCGATTTGTACAAAACGTACAAAAAAGTGAAATTGCTTTGTTAACATTGCCTATTGAATATAAAAACGTTTTCATTTATAATTGAGATAGCAAATTTAATATTTGTGCAAACGCAAAACGAAATTAATGGAGGACATTAACATGAAGTTAAGAAAAATCATGGCAGGCATTGTTGCTACTGCTGTTACAGCTTCAATGGCTGTATGCGCATTACCTGCATCAGCAGCAACAAATACTCTTGCAAAGGGTGAAGCTATTATCGGTTTCGGCGACAGCGAATGGAAGGTTGCAGCTTGGGGTAAGGGTGATGACAGCGATACAATCGACTCATCATACTTCACAAATGCTGTTATCACAGGAAATGGTACATATACTATTTCTGTAGATCTTTCAAAGGGTTATACACCTATTACAAACAACGAACCTTGGTATGACGATGAAACAGGTGAGGAACTTGTTCTTGATAAGGCTCTTGCTATCGGTGCTATGGGTATCAACGTTAACTTTAGCGCTGATGATGAAGCATACGACAACGTTTATCTTGAAGTAACATCAATCAAGTTCGATGGTGTTGAAACAATGAAGGATGGCGTATCAAGCTACACAAATAACGAAGACGGTATGAAGAGAACTAACATTTATAATGCTTGGGCTTCTTACAAGGCTGAAGATGTTTGCCCCACTCCTGACACAGCAAACGCAGTATTAACTGACTTCGCAGGTGAATGGTCAAAGTGCGAGATCACATTCAATGTAACAGGTATGCCTGATGAAGCTCCTGATACACAGGCTCCTGCTGACACAACAGCTCCTGCTGATACAACAGCTCCCACAACAGGCGATTCTACAAAGCCCAACACAAACACAGGTGTAGAAGGCGTTGCAGCAGTTGCAGGTGTTGCACTTCTCGCAGCCGGCGCTGTAGTAGTTGCTAAGAAGAGAAAGTAATTTTGTTCACGGTAAATAACATTAATATGTAGCAAAAGCCCACGCATTTCGGTGCGTGGGCTTTTTGTGCGTAAAAGCACCGTAAAGCCGGATTTTGCGGACAGAAAAAAACAGAGCATATCGGTTATCCGTTCCGATATGCTCTGTACTGTTAAAATGTCCGATATGATTGCATTATGCAACATATTCCTGTGCTTTGTCCTGCGGCATTATGCCTTTAACCGCAGAGATTACGGCAACAGCTTACTGTGCGCTGATAACCATCTTGTATCTTGCGAATTTTTTGCCTTCGAGTATCTGTATACCCTTCTTTTCCTTGAAAATTCCGCTGTCATCATCGTAGTCGTCACTGCCGCACCACGGTTCAATGCAGATGAATCCTGCACGCTTTCCTGCAGGTGTCCACAGTCCGAGCGTTTCGAAGCCCTCAAAAGCTATGCAGGCAAGCGTCTTTTTGCCCTGAGTGAGTTTTACGGCTCTTGACTTTATGTTATCGAAATAAACCACATCGTTATCAAACATATCGTAGCTCAGCGGCAGCTTTGACGAGCCGTCAAGACGCTGTATGCGTTCCTTGCTTCTGAACAGCCTTGTATCAAGATCCATAACCGGAGTTGACGCTTTCTCACGCTTTTCAAATATAAGCGTGCAGTTGTCAAGATCATCGCAGGCTATGGCAGGATGCGCTCCGATGCAGAAAGGTATGCTGTGATACTCAGGATTGAAAACGCTGTAGCAGATTTCTATCCTGTCGTCAAACAGATTGTACTGTAAGCAAAGTTCAACGCTATAAGGATAGCCGTTTTTTACGGGTGCGTACTTGTACTGCAGAATAAGCGAGTTGCCGCTTTTTCTTACTGTTGTAAATGTATTGTCACGGGCGAATCCGTGCTTTGTAAGAGAGATTTCCTTCCCGTCAATTATGGTCTTGTTGTTTTTTACATTTCCTATCGCAGGAAAAAGCACGGGCGAAGTCTTTCCCCAGAAAGCAGGGTCGCCGCACCACATTATCTCTCTGCCGCCTATTACAAGCGATTTAAGTTCTGCGCCTTCTGAAGCTATTACGGCTTTGGCGTTTTTCGTTTTCAGTTCAGTTGTCATTTAAGTACCTCGTCTTTTACTGCTCGTAAGCTGTCAGCTTATCGTTTTCGATTGTCAGTTTCGGATTGTTGAACTTCCAGCTTTTGATAAATTCGGGTATTTTCTTTGTCGTACCCTTAAAATCGGGTAATTCGCTCAGTGTGATAACCTTTTCGCTTGAATATACGCTCTTGAGGAATTCCTCAGACATACGTTCCGTATTTACCGACGGAGTGCCGCCAAGCTGTGTTATAACAGCTCCCGAGCCGTTTGAGGCGCATACGAATTCCTTGCACCACGGGGCGTAATAAAGCCATTTAACTTTGCTGTCAGCCTTGAACACTTCTTCGGGGTCAGGTATATATCCTACCTCAGACAGAGCGGACATTTTTCCTATGTCATCGGTGTACTTGGAAAGTGTGCTGTATGAAGCGATCTGCACTGAGTGATCCTCTGAGGACGGGTATACGTCCATACCGCCTATATCATAGGTGTTAGCGTTGACAGTTGCTTTTTTCGACTGACCGTTCCATACCCAGATAAGATTTGTAAGCTTGTGGTAATTCTCAAGGCGGTCATATAATATGTACCATAGCTTCTGATAAAGCTGTTTGTCATAGGTATCCCTGTCCTTAACGCCCCACCAGAACCAAGCGCCGCTTGCCTCGTGCAGAGGTCGCCATATAACAGGAACGCCGGCTGTTTCAAGACGCTGTAAATAAAGTGCAATAGTATCAATATCCTTGATTATTACCTTATATTCATCGGTGCCGGGAGTTACCGCTTTTTCAAGGCTGAAGTCCCGTATCTCATCGCTGTAGAACGCTGTGCCTTTGACGCTTTTGTCGCTCATATCAACGGGAACCTTCCAGTGCCAGCAGAAAGCAACGATGCCGTTCTGCTCGTTGTGCCACTTTATCGCTTCTTCAATCTGTGTGTAATCGGGCGTGTCCGTACCCTGAGCGTAAAGGAAGTCAAAGCCCATGATAGCAGGCATATCGCCTGTTGTGTTGTAGTACATTATGTTCTCAAACTGGCTTGCATCGGAATACTGCTGACCTGCGATGATCTGCTTTCCGTAGACGCTCTTAAGGTAGTTGAAAAGCTCCAGTGTTTCTTCGTTTGTGTTCTCGGATACAGGCTTGGAGCCGTCCGGAGTCTTTGCTTCAAGCTTCTTGATAAGTGCGTCAACATCGGTTTCGTACTTTAATGCAACATCAATATCTATGTTGCCGTCAGCATCAACAGCAATGGGATTTGAGCGGAGCTGCTCTGTGTTTGCGTTGTCGGTTGCAGACGAGGCAGTATTGCCGGAATTATCCCCGTTTCCTGATGCGGTGCTGTCATTGCAGGCTGTCACTGACAGTATCATTGACACGGCTAAAATTGCCGCAAGCGTTCTTTTCATTGAAAAAATCCTTTCATTTTAGCTAAATTTAATCTTGATTATGACGGAATTTAATCCGCATAAGCTAATTATAACAAATCCACAAATAAAATTCAATAGATAAAGGAAAATGTGTTGAAATATTATCTGCATATAATCGAAATATTTGTAAATTATGTCAAGGCAGCTTACCGTTCTTGTATTCCTTCGGGGTAACGCCGACCGCCTCGCTGAAGGCACGGCAGAAATGGCTCTGTGACGAGAAACCCAGTATTGATGCGATGTCGGCTATGGTGTGGGTGCCATCTTTAAGCATACCTTTTGCGGCATTTATACGGGAGGCATTGATGTACTCGTGGATGCCCATACCGATCTCAGCTTTGAAAAGGCGGTGCAGATGGGAGCGGTCATAGCCCGCTTCATCGGCTATCTGCTGTACGGTAAGGCGCTTTCCTGTGTTCTCGGAAATCATCTTTATAGCGGTGCGAACCGGCACTGAGAGCCGTTTTGTACGTCTTAGCCGTTGCATACGGACGGCATAATCCATTACCATTTCGTTATTAAGCTCTATAACCTGTTCAATAGAAGTGCATATATCTGCTCGTCTTATGTATATATCGCTGAGAGTATATGCGGTTTCCTCAGACATACCTGCGGCTATGCAGGTACGGGCGACAACGGCGGCGCAGACTACAAGGTGATAAATCTGATTGCGGAGTGGATCGTCCGAAAGCTGACCTTTTCCGCTTTCAATATCAGCGTCATATTTTAACTTAGCTTCTAATAACTGGTTAATATCACCTGATGCAATAAGAGCGAATACCGAGTTTTCATTTTCGATAGGCTCGTGGTAAAATTCCTGAGCCTGCTGTACATAGAGCAGCTTTTCGGGTTCGGTATTTTCATTTTTTTCATCTTCATCAGTGATGCGACAGGTTGTAGTTTTATGCTGATTGCAAACGTTATTTTCGGTGTTTGCAGTGGTTTTCGATGCATTTTTTGCCATAATATACCTCCTTGATCTTTAAATCGGTCTTTTTATCATTATACAACAAAAGTGCAAAAATAGCAACATTTTTGATAAGGGTGATTTGAGGTGTTTTAAATATATATTATGCGAGATTTATTAAAGCGAATATGTTTAAATGACGAAGTATAATAATGATTATAAAAACAGATGGCTAATTAAGAAAATGTTAAAATATGGTGTGGCGGTGTATCGCGATAGATAAGAACGGAATTGAATGCGTAAAGTTGTTATGTAAAATGCAAGGTATACTAATTTGTTGTAGATAAGCATTTTGATATATATTTAAGCATTTATATATAATTACAAGCTACTGATAGTGCTATTTGTCGGACAGTACCCCACCTTTGACAAGGGATGAAAGAATGTGGTGCGGAGCAAGGGATGGTTGTACTTTTGAGATGATTGGGGAATGGCAGTATTCAGTGCAACGGGAGGCAATCCCTCCGGTAGTCGCCCGAATTTTTTCGGGCGACAGCACCTCACCTTTGACAAGGGAGGCAAGTTAAGTGCTTTTCGAGGGATAGTGCGGTTTTGGAGGGGTTGGTGTGGCAAAATGCGTGGTGTGCTTTTAAGAGGGTTGTGGGAGTAACAGTATTCGGCGCAACGGGAGGAGCAAG
>ULXC01029357.1_pt1 | contig 19929 bp, 8 predicted proteins | sample 1960721 | NCBI WGS metagenome assembly ULXC01 (sample SAMEA4835822, study PRJEB28245) | human gut metagenome | biome: gut microbiome; material: fecal sample | place: Denmark | collected 2008
GTGGAACCATGGCCTCAAGCACCGGCTCGTCTGAAAAGAGCATGACCGTGAAGGATGCCAAACTCAGATATGCTGCATGGACAAAAACACATACGTGGACGCAAGACGAAGAACTGCTGATTCCCACCTTTGACGACGACTTCAAGGTCCAGCCGGAGGTAATCGAAATCGCAGATAAAAGTCGGGGTCAATCACATTGCCCTCAGAAGCATACGACGCAATGCCGTTCAGCATACTCTTCGCAGCTTCCGGTGTGGCTGTAATCGTCAGATTGTTTCCACTCTGGAAGGTGCTCACACCGGACAGGCCAAACTCAAAGTCGTCGAAATTTCTCAAAACCCTGTTGGTATCGGTTTTTGTAGCTGTCCAAGAAGAACCGTCCCAAGAAAGCTCAATATCCTTTCTGCTATCAAAAGGGGTATATACTGCAAAACTTGGAATAATAGATTGCTGGTTAATCTTCTCCCAGATATAATCGTGTGCCGCCTTGATGGGCACAGCAACTTCAGGGTCATAAGCATGACCGGGACCCACAAACAGGTCACTCAGGTCACTGTAGCCGCCGACGATTTCCCAGATAACTTCCTGTGTGGCGCACCAAGCATAGGTGCCGTTGCCAGCATACCAGAGCAACGTTGAGTCATCTGCCCCACCGTAGCCATAGGCAAGCGCGAGGCGAACCCGCTGGTCTCCCCAATACGCGCTGGCATCAACGGAAGTTCCCGCGCCGGGGGCACCCTTGTGGGGTTCAATACAGTACGCCGGCTGGCCGTTGAAATATTTTACAACGGCACTGGAATAGGGTGCGAACTCAGCCATCCACTTGCTGTTATAGCCCATGTCGTCACCGGTCGTAATGGTGCCCGATGCGCGAGCGGGAGCCCTCATTGCACTGATAGCTCTGGGGGCGTTCTGTGCAGACCCGTAAAGGAAGGAAACGTTCACAGGAGTATTCTCTCCGGCGTAGGGGTCCTGAAGTCCCTCCTCTGTCACGGAAGATTTGACAGACTCATCTTTACCAGTCTCAGATTTAGCTTCACCCGGAGCAGCCTGCCCGTTTTCAGAGGAGCTCTCTTTGGAGGTGTCCTTCTTATCGGCGCCTCCCTTAACCTCATCCTCAACAACGGTAGAATCGGACTTCTTGCTGTCATCGGGATTCTTCGTGTCTTCTGTGGCGTTGTAGACCAAATCGCCGTCGCCAGAACCAGTCTTTCCAACCTTCACAGGGTCAGAAACACTTTTGATAACGACCGAATTGCCGCCGCCATCCGCGTCCGACGCATACACGGATGTCGGGAGCATTCCGACCATCATCACCAGCGTCAGCAACATAGCAACAACGCCACGTACCTTCTTGTGCTTCATGGTATTTGTCTCCTTTCAATGAAGAATTATTTAGAGAAAATCAGCCCTCTTATATTTATTCATTTCTTAATATTGCCAATTTGAAACGAATGATATAAGGAGGCGGATTGCCCTCCATGTTTTCATGGTAGCATATTCAAGCATATTGTCAACACATCCGGAGCTACAAATTTCAACAAGAAAAGAAAAGGGTATCAGCCCCTGCTGACACCCTTTTGACTTTTTGGATTCATCTCTTACTTATTTCGCTTCCATCTTAATCTTCTCCTCTTATGTATAAAGAAGGAGCACAGCGACTCTTATCGCTGTGCTCCTTCTTGTGAGTTCTTAGTTTATATCTCGCGACATCTCATTTATCTGTCTTAATAGTAGATATAAATTTCGTGATAACCGGCAGAGGCATTCCACCGAACGACACAGTTAGCGGCATAAGACCCATAAGGTGCATCAGAAGGCTTCTCACCCGTAGCGTTTTCCAACTGGCTTACAAGGAAATCAATATTTCTCTTAATTGTCGCCTCAACCCACTCCTGATTCCAGCAGGACTCAGGACAATCACGCTCAAGGAAAATGGGGGGATTATACCCGGTGGCTCCGTCCCAAATCATAAAACCAAGGCTTTCTGCATATGCGTTACCCACTCTCATAGCCTGTTCGCAATCAATGGTCGCCTTGGTGGGTTTGGAGGGCTCAGAAGGCGTAGTGGGAGCCGTGGAACCGCCACCCGTGGAACCAGTGTTACCAGTGTTACCAGTGTTTCCGCCAGAAGGAGTTTCGGGGGTGGTAATCTGCTTGTTGCTCTGGTAGTATGCCCACGCCTCATCAGCGGTGCGGCCACCGGCGGCCTTCTTGGAGCCTGCACCCCACTGACCGTCCGCGCTTACGCCGTACCAGCGCTGGAGCTCCTTCACCTGTGCGGTGGTCAGAGAACCGTTATCGTAGCTGGGCGTTGCGGGTTTCTGGGGCTCCGGCTTAACCTCAGGCTTCGTCTCAGGCTTCGTTTCGGGCTTGGTCTCAGGCTTCGTGGTGTCCTGTTTGTTGTCAGCGGGCTTCTGAGTCTCCTGCTTACCGTCGTCCTTCTTGGCGTCGTCCTTTTTGGTCTCGTCCTTCTTGGTGTCATCGCCCTTGGCGTCCGTCTTCTGTGCGTCGGACTTGTTCTCGCCATCGGGCTTCGCAGTATCCTCAGGCTTCTGAGTATCCGCCTCGGATGCGTCGGTCTTGTTCTCCGCATCCTTTTCCTCGGACTTCTCGTAAGCCGTGATGTCCGCCGCCTTGACGACCACCACGCCCTGCGTGTCCACCACATTGCCTTCGTCGTCCAGCGTGTAGTCGGTCACGGCGTTGCCGTCCTTATCCACCAGAACCTTCTCTCCGGTCTCAGTCGTCTGTACGTAGCAGCCGATGTCCTCTCCGGTCTTGGTCTCCTCGTCAGTCTTGTTGCCGCAGGCCATCAAACTCATGGTCATCACCAGAGCCAGCAGCAGGGCGATAAAATTCTTCATCTTTTTCATAGTTCTTGTCCTTTCATTCATTTCAAAATTTGCTCAGGGAATGTAATTAAATAATAGACCGCGACGAGGTTTAAGCTGTGGAAAACTTGACATTATTTTTGATGTGCTTACAATAGCACGATTATAAAAAAATGTCAAGTGTGGTTTTTGGAAAATTTTTCGTTTTCTCATCTTAAACCACAAAGCCTTGTGCCTCGCAAAGACGGAAACCCCTTATATTGCAACGGTTTTGCACGCTTCCCTTCCTTCTGTTTTCAATCAAATAATTTTTTCAAAAAAAATAGACCGGAGCCAAAACTCCGGTCTATTTAATACCTTTGGTCCTACGTTTACTTATTTTTCTTTCTTCTCTTGACGTTGCTCACTACAACGACAATAATTGCAGTTCCCAAGGCAATCGAGCCCAAAGAGACATACTTGCCGACGCCATCATCTCCAGTCTTGGGAGATGCGGTAACAGTCACAGTCTGTCCAGCATCATTGATGTCAGTATGGCTCAGGTACGGAGTCCCGTCCACACTTCCTCCGACATACAACTCCTCAAACACGACAACCTTCGCACCCTTGATGTTCGACGCAGCGAAGGAGAATTTCATGTCGATGGAGCCATCGGAGGCCTTCGGGGTAAATGTCAGCTTGGAGGTTACTTCCCTGCCGCCCGCATCGCGCAGAGCTTCCCCCGTCTGAGCATCCATCAACCTGCCAACCAAGGTATAATTCTGACCAACAGCCAACCCAGAATAACTCACGGTATCTACGACCACAAGGCGAGAGGCGTAACCGCTGGACTTCGAGCCATTGGCAAATGTCGCCGTAGTTCCCATAGTAGGCCCGCTATAATGGATGCGGTCAACAGTAACCGTTTGTTTCTCGTCCATTATGTCAGCGTGAGTAGCGACACTCATGTTGTTGTAGAGGAGCTCCTCGTACACAACGAGAGTTTTCCCCGCAACGGAACGAGCACCAAACACAAAGGAAACCGTCGTTGTTCCTTCGGCCTTTTCAGTCGTAAAGGTCGCAGTAGCGGTCAAGGGCTTTTTGTCCTTGTCCATGATGGGTTTACCTTCGACCCAATTCCCACCAGATTTAACCTTTTCTACCAGAGTCCCGACCAAGGTGTACTCGTGACCGGGGATAAGTCCCTCATAGGTCACAGTGTCCACCAGCTCGGCTTTCTCATACGGAGAGAACGTCTTCTTCCCCGTAGAAGCATTGGCAGCAGAGGTCTTGATAGCAGGATTCGCAAAGGAAACGGTCTGCGCGGTGTCTTCCAAGTCCTCGTGAGTTGCCAAAGCCGTTTCATCTCCCTCGTTGTAATAGAGATACTCAAACACAACAATATCCTTGCCAGCGAGCGAACTCCCATCGAACTCAAACAAGACTTCAACAGAACCGAAGAGGTTGTCAGGAGTAAAGAATGTGGATGCAACAACAGAGTTGCCGTCCTTATCCTTCAAGGATTCTCCAGTAGATTTATCCATCAGCTTACCAACAAGTGTATACTTGTGGGCAGTGGAGAGATGGTCGTATTTTACAGAATCAGTCAAAACGACCTTCTCTGTGGGGTCAACCAGCTTTCCCCCATCAACTTTGTTTGTTGCGATGGTTTCAACAATGACGGGCTTCTTAGTCTCGACAGACTGGTTTTCATCGTTGATATCACGGTGAGAGGCGACGACCGTCTCTCCGTAGTACAAGTCCTCAAAAACGACCAGAGTGCGCCCAAAGAATTCTCGTGCATCGAATTTGAACTCGACTACCACAGAACCGTTCTCGCTCTCAGGCGTGAACACTTTTTCAGCGGTGATAGACTTCCCTGCTGCGGACTCCACCGGTTTGCCCGTGGACTTATCCATCAGGGTGCCAACGACCTTGTACGTATGTCCAGCAATGATGCCTTCGTAGTCCACAGTATCCTTCAGGATAACCTCGCTGGCGGGCTCAAACACCTTCGTGCCGTCAGCAGCATTTTCAGCGCAGGTCTTGATGGAAGATTTTACCACGGTCACAGTCTGGTCAGCATCCTCAATATCCTTGTGCGCCGCCACAGGTGCCTCGTCACCAGCAGTAAAGAACAGTTCCTCGAACACCACGATATCGCGTCCCTTCGCGGCAGAAGCGTCGAAAGCGATAGCCGCAACAGCCGAGCCAGCAGTGCTTTCAGGCGTGAACTGCATCTCCGAAACGACGGGTATGCCGTTATTCAGAACAGGCTCGCCGGTAGTTTTATCAACCAAGCTGCTTCTTAGTGTGTAGGTGTGTCCAGTAGACAGGTGACGATATACCACAGTATCATTGATGGTAGAAGTTTCAGAGGCATCAATGAACTTTCCTCCATCCACCGCGCTCAAAGCAACAGTCCGCACGATTTCAGGGTTGTGAACCGTAGTAGTCTGCTCCTCATCATTGATATCCTCATGGGACGCAATGACAGTTCCGTTGAAGAGTAGCTTCTCGAACGCCACGATGGTTTTGCCATACAACTCAGTTGCAGCGAAGGGGAATTCAACATCCACCGTGCCGCAGGGAGCATCAGGAGTAAACTCCACAGAAGAAGCCACGATGCTTCCTGCAGTATCCTTGACAGGCTTGCCGGTCCCCTTATCCATCAGAGTTCCGGTCACGGTGTATCTATGTCCCACAATGAGATTGTTGTAAAACACGGTATCCTTCAGAGTAACCATCTGGTCCGGCTCAAAGACCTTGCCATTATCTTCTTTGTTCACGGCAACAGTCCTTACTTCAGGGCTTGTTACAGAAACGGTCTGTTTTCCATCGTCGATATCCCTATGGGCGGCGACCGGTTCAGTATCTTCGGAGTTGAAATAGATTTCCTCAAACACAACAATGTCTTTGCCCTTCAAGAAGGAAGCAGTGAAAACAAACTGCATATCCACAGAACCGCTTGCTTCCACAGGCGTAAAAGTCTGCTCAACTACAACTTCTGTGCCACCATTTTTGACGGGTTTACCCGTTTCCTTGTTCATTAACGTACCGCGCAAGGTGTATTCGTGGCCAGCAGACAGATGCTCATACGTAACAGTGTCGGTGATTTTCACATTGGCTGCGGGGTCAATCAGCTTACCGCCTCCAAGAGTTCCAACCGCCGTTGTACCAGTGATGTTAGGCGCATAAACCGTCACCGTCTGTTCCCTGTCGTTGATATTTTCGTGAGAAGCAATCTCAGTGTCATTACAGAAAATCTTCTCGAAAACAACAATGTCTTTCCCGTACAACTCTGTGGCCGCAAAGGTAAACTCAACATCAACACTTCCGCCAGCAGCCTTCGCCTTAAAGGTCTTTTCAGCGGTAATCGCCTCGCCACTTTCATCTACCACAGGATTGCCAGTTACCTTATCCATCAGCGTCCCGGAAACCTTATAGGTGTGACCCTCAATCAGTCCAGAGAAAGAAACTGTATCGAGGATTGTAACTCTCTTATCCGGCTCAAGCATCTTACTTCCATCGACCTTATTGGAGGCAACAGTCTTCACCTTAGGATTGGAAACAGTAACAGTCTGGCCGACATCTCCAAGGTCCTTATGTGCTGCCGCAGCAATCGTTTGATTTTCGTAAAACAACTCCTCGAAAACAACAATTTTCTTTCCCTGCAGCCCAGATGCATCGAAGACGAATTCCATGTCGATAGAGCCTTCCGCTTTCTTCGCTGTGAAGGATTTTTCAACTACAATAGGTTTATTGTTTAGCAAAACGGGTTCTCCGGAGGACTGGAAAACAAGTGTTCCTCGCAACTTGAAATCGTGTTTTATCGGCAGATGTGCATACTTTACAGTATCCTTAATAACCACATTTCTGGCTGCATCAATGTACTTGCTGCCGCCCTCACCGTTCACGGCGGTCGTATTGGTCAGTTCAGGATTATAGAATGTTGCCGACTGGTCAACATCGTTAATGTCCTCATGCTTGGCAATAATGTGACCGCCGTAGGAAACGGTTTCAAAGGCTACGACTGTTTTGCCGAACAGCTCAGAAGAGTCGAATGTAAAATAGACATCCACAGACCCGTCCATGGACTTGGGAACGAATACTGTTCTCCCTGAAATCTCGCCATTTCCGCCAACAAGAACACGTCCAGTAGCTTTGTCCATCAAACGCCCCTCGGCGACATAGGTGTGACCGGGAATGAGGTTATGATAAGTAACGGTATCTACCAAAACCGTAGACAGAGAGGAAACAAAGAACTGGTTCTTATCAGGACTTGCCTTCATGGTAGTTCCGATGCTCGGCTCCATTACCGTAACGGTCTGAGCTTCGTCACGAAGGTCTTTGTGTGTCGCACAAGGAGCAGCGTCCGTTTCGTTAAAGAACAGCTCCTCAAACACAACTACATTTTTACCAGCAAGGCGAGATGCATCCAATGCGAAAGTCACGTCCACATCACCAGACGTACGCTTCGGTGTGAATTTCACCCGTGTTGCAGTGCCGGGAATTTCCTCACCAGTTCCTCCATTCATCAATCGCCCCACTAAGGTGTACTCGTGACCGGGGGTTACATGGGAATAGGAAACGGTGTCTGTAATAGAGGTTTCCTTCGCCGCATCAAGCATCTTACCCTTGCCATCCGTATTCACAGCCCTTGTCGAGATGCTGGGAACATTGATTGTTACGGTCTGACTTCTGTCGTCAAGGTCCTTATGCTCCGCAATTACCGTTCCGTTAAACACGAGTTCCTCAAACACAACCAGAGATTTTCCGTAGAGCTGCGAAGCGTCAAAAACAAACTCCACCTTAACCTTGCCGGCAGCGCTGCGAGCTGTAAATGATGTTGTCCCGGTAACGGGGTTGCCATCCGTATTCAGAACCGGCGTACCGGTCTTTTTATCCATCAGGACACCATTTACCGTGTACTCATGTCCCTTGCACAGACCCTCATAACTCACGGTATCTACCAGTCTTACAGAGCTCTTAGGGTCAAAGAACTTGGAGTTATCTTCCGCATTCTTCGCACTGGTCTTAATAGCTGGTGTGCTGAAGGTCAGGCTCTGTTTTAGGTCGGAAATGTCCGTATGCGTCCCTGCGGGAGTTTCATCGCCCTCGTTGAAGTATAGATACTCAAAAACAACGAGAGTCTTCCCTGCCATATTGCTGGCGTCAAATGCAAACTCGACGTTGACCGCCCCCGCGACCCGCTGCGGCGTGAATACAGTTTTGCCGGTAATCTCGTCACCCTTCGCATCCAGCAAAGGAAGCCCTGTCATTTTATCCATCAGCTTACCTACAACGGTATATTCATGGTCAGGGGTTAAGTGGCGATAATAAACAGTGTCCACAATATGCGTTCCCTTGGCAGGGTCAATCAAGTTTGTATTGCCGTCATTATTCAGAGCCTTTGTACTCAGCGCAGGAGCGAAGAACACAGCCTCCTGTTTCTCGTCAGCGAGGTCTTTGTGCTCGGCAATAACTGTGTTGTGGTAATACAGAGACTCGAAAGCAATGACACTCTGACCGTACAGGATAGAGGCGTTTAGCGTGAATTTAACATCAATATTTCCATCCTTGGTCGTCGGAACGAAGTCAGCCTCACCGGACGCCAAATTTCCATTACCGTCGCGGATAACATCGCCGGTGTCTTTGGAAACGAGGTTGCCCTTCACCTTGTACCTGTGACCGGGCACGAGGTCTGTATAGGTCACAGTATCCGTAATGGTAATTTCGTTCAGCGGCTCGAAATAGTTATTCAGAGAGATGCTCTCATTGATGGTCGTGTGAATTGCAGGAGTGTTCACGACAACTGTCTGCCCTTCATCGCCGATATCCTTATGGATGGCACAAGGTGTGCTGTCAGATGCACGGAAATACAACTCTTCGTACACAACAAGGGAATCTCCATCAAGACCAGAAGCATCAAATGTAAAGACCATTTCGGTGCTGCCCTTAGACGCAGACGGCGTAAATGTGTTCGTTACCGTTACAGTGCGTCCACCAGAAACAACAGCCTCACTTGTTCGCTTATTCATCACTGTACCGATGATAGTGTACTCCTGCCCTATGGTAAGATGTTCGTAAGCAATCGTATCCTTAATGACAACATTTTTCGCAGGGTCAAGAAACTTACCCGTACCCTCACCATCAATAGCGGTAGTGCCAATCTTCGGGCTGTAGACATTCACAGTTTGCTCGGCATCTGCTTCATCTTCGTGGACGGTTAAGACAACACCCCTGTAAGACAGTTTTTCAAACACGACCAGCGTATGTCCATACAGTTCCGAAGCATCAAAAACGAACTCGACATCCACAGTACCGGCCTTCGCCGTGGGCGTAAATCTTGTTGTGCCGGTAATTTCATTTCCGTCAGCATCCTTCACAAACTCGCCTGTCGTTTTATCAAACACCTTTCCGGTCAACAGATAAGTGTGCCCCTCAACAACCTTTTCATACACAACAGAGTCCCTGACCTTCACCATGTACTGCGGGTCAAGGAATTTAGTTCCGTCTTCGGCGTTGGTTGCATGAGTGGTAATCTCAGGCGCCTCGACTGTTACGGTCTGTTCCGCATCCTCAATGTCCTCGTGCGTTGCAACGGGGATATCGCTGCTGATGGCAACGTGATAGAGCTTCTCGAACGCGACAAGCTGCACACCCGCAATCTCAGTTGCATCGAAGGTGAAGGTCACATCTACCGAGCCTTCCGTTGTCGCCGGAGTAAAGGTTGTCGTTCCGACAATGTATATTCCGTTATCGTCCTTTGCCGGCTGCTGCGCGTCTCTATCCATCATCTGCCCCTTCAGAACGTACTTATGTCCGGGAGTGAGATGCTTATAGGACACCGTATCCACGATAGATACTCCGATGGAGGGGTCAACAACCTTCACATTTCCATCAGGGTTGACGGCGGAAGTTTTAATTTCGGGTGCGAAGAAGGATACGGTCTGGTCCGCGTCCGAAACGCTCTTGTGGGTTGCCACCTCTACGCCGTCACGATGCAGCGTATCATATACAACTACAGCATCTCCAGCAATAAGAGAAGCATCGAATGTAAAGGACAGCACGGTGGACCCCTCAAAGTTGTTGCCGCCAACAAAGGTATTCGTAGCAGTTATCCTGTGACCGGCGCCATCCAGAAGAGGTTCGCCAGTAGACTTCAAAACCAGATAACCATTCACCGTATAGGTTTTGCCGGGAATGACATCGGTACAGGACACCGTATCCTTAATTGTCACCGATGTCAGGGGTTCCATGGTTTTCTCCCCCGCCTCGCCCTTAGCTACAGTCTTGATTTGAGGCGTTACAGGCACATCTGTCATCTTCACGACAACGACCTTTTCCCCGTCATTCATGGTTGTATTTTCAAAATCAACATTGAATATAACGGGAGTGGAGTTCAAGCGATAGCCACGAGGAGCTTTGGTTTCCACCAGCTTATAGCCGCGACCAAAAGGAAGTTCTTCGGGGGTTATCAAATTTCCGTCATTATCCGTCCTAAATGTATCAATGTTTTTAGCACCAGCCTTGAGGGACACAAGAGTTCCATCGGGGTCGTATATCTGGAACTCGGCTCCGCTGTAAGGAATTTGAACATTGTCCATTGCGTCCTGTTTTACCACTCGAACAGAAGCATAATAAGGACGGTCATTAAGCACATAGAAATAAGTTTTCCCATTCTCGGAAATAGTCACCTCAAAGCCAGAAAGCATATCTGCGTGTTCAAAATGCTTTGTCTGCTCGATAACATATGTGCCGTAAGGCAGCGCCTTGGTTGTCGCGTACCCGTCCTCGTCCACAACAATGTGGTCTCTATCGGTGGTCTTCGCAGCAGCGTAGCTTCCTGCCGCCTTCAGGTAGACATCGAACTCAGCTCCAACTTCGGGTGTGACCTTTCCGGTCGGGAGGGATTCCTCGACACCGGTAGGACCGACATCCGAGTGCTTGAAAATCTTAATGTAGCCCTTGATGACCTTTTCTGTTACGCCCAAATCGGGGGCTGCATTGATTTCGATGACGTAGTTCTTCGCCTCAGCACCTACTTGATATACACTGTCATCCAGCAGATAGCCGACGGACGGAACAATTTCCTTGATGGTCCAATTATCGCCGCAAACATAGACGTCCGTAGCAAACTTTCCATTCGCATCAGTGGTGTACTGTTTCACCAGTTCATCGCCATTATACAGGCCATAAACGGCGCCCTGCAAGGTGGCGTTGCCCTGCGCTGTTGTCGTCTCGATATCGCGCTTTGTAACGGTCACAGACCACTTCTTCAGCACATTATGAACAGAAACAGTTGTGGTCTTATCCAGCTTTACATTGATGCCGCCCTTTACTGCAGGAATGACATACCGTGCAGCGGTGTCAACTTCCTCCAGCGCGTAGTTGTAACCCACAAGAACATTATTGAAGGTTGCAATACCGGAAGCATTCGTCACAGCCATCATGTCTACGCGCTGACTCTGTGCAGAAGTGCCTGTCAGGTGGAACTTGATGCCCTCAACGATACCGTCTTCAGAGGTCTTGGTCACACTCACTGTACCGCGAGCCAACTTATTATGCACATTGGCGTTCGTAGTTTTATTCAGCGTTACATTTATGCCAGAAACGACATCCGGTACGATATACTTTTCGGCGGTGCCAACTTCCCGAACGGAATAGTTCTCGCCAATCAGGACGTCAGAGAAGGTTGCCACGCCTTTGGCGTTGGTGGTAGCGGTCATATCCACCGCGTCACCATTACCTGCCGTGCCGGTCAATCGGAACTTGATGCCGGAAACCAGCCCGTCCTCAGCAGTCTTCGTAACAGTAACCGTTCCGCGAGCCAGCTTGTTGTAAACCGAAGCCTCCGTGGTTTTCCCCACAGTGATTGCAATACCGTTCTGCACCGCAGGGACAACATAGCGGGCAGCCGTATCAACCTCCGTCAGAACGTAGCTGCTGCCCACCAGCACATTCTTGAACTCAGCAATGCCCGCTGCATTGGTAGTCGCATCCAGAGACACCGCAGCTCCAGATGTAGAGGTGCCTTCCAGATGGAACTTCACGCCGGACACGAATCCGTCTTCAGACGTCTTGGTAACGCGAAGACTTCCACGCGCAAGGTCATTGTGGAAGGACAGCTTCGTAGTGTTGTTGACCCTCACGGTAACGCCATCCTGCACATCCGGAACAACGTAGCGGGTAGGGGTGCTGGACTCCTGTACTGTGTACCTTGTCCCAATGGGCACATTGGAGAAGGTCGCAACGCCCTGAGCGTCCGTCTTTGCCGTCATGCTGACGGTCGTCCCCGCGTCAGAAGTACCTGTCAGCGTAAATGAAAGATTGCTCACAACGCCGTCCTCGGAGGTCTTCGTCACCTGAACGGCACCTACCTTGAGCCTATTCTGGACAGATACAGAGGACTTACGATTGATGGTCACTGTAACATTGACGGGGTTCACGGCCTGATAATAGGCTGGCACGTTGACTTCCGACACTGTGTAGCTTCCAATTAGGACGTTCGAGAATGTTGCAACACCGGAGGCATTGGTCGCAGCATACAAGTCAACAGCGGTGCCGTCAATGGATGTTCCCTGCAAGCGGAACTTCACATTGGCAACTTTTCCGTCCTCAGAAGATTTCGTAACTTGAACCGAACCACGCGCCAACTTGTTACTGACAGTCGCCCGCGCAGTCGAGTTATACTGCACCGTGACATTCTGCGCGGACACGGGGGCGTACTGCCTACCTGTATTTACTTCCGTCAGCGTATATGTACCGACAAGCACATTGGAAAATGTGGCCACACCGCTGGCGTTGGTTGTTTCAGTGAGGTTTACTGTCTGGCCAGACAAAGATGTGCCCTTCAGATTAAACTGAACTCCGCTTACTTTTCCATCTTCGGAGGTCTTTGTGACAGTCACGTTGCCACGAGCCAATTTATTTTCGAATGTTTTGGTTACAGACGTATTAGGCGTCGAAAGCGTAAACGTCTGGCTGGCAGGGTCTACATATCTTCTGGGCGTATTTACCTCGGCAAGAACATAGTTGGAACCCAAGGGGACATTGGAGAACGTAGCCTTGCCGCTCGCATCTGTGGTCGCAGACAGATTTACCGCATCTCCCGCGTAAGACGTACCCTTCAGCGAAAAGGTGAATCCTTGTAGAACACCGTCTTCCGATGTTTTCGTCACCTGTACGGTACACCGTGACACCTTGTTTTGGAAGGAAACACTCGCCGTGCCTCCAATCGTAACTGTCGCAGTCTGAACCCGATTCACAGCATAGTATCCTAACGGCGAAGATTCTGTAATCGTGTAAGTTCCGGGCTGCAGGTCTGTAATGCTGATTTTGCCGGATGCATTTGTCTTAAAGAGTCGGTTATACCCGTTCGGCCCGGTTACGGTAAAGCTGACGTTGGAAATATTTTTCCCATTTTCAGACGTCTTTGTGATGTTCAGATTCCCGGTTGTTTGCGTCACCTTCGCCCGCACATAGCAAGTTACAGGGTCAGGCCAACCGTTAAGAGCAACACAGTTCTGCTTGCTTCCACCCGCAACGAGAAGGTAAGCGTTGACGCTGTCGGGGTCAATCACATTGCCCTTACAAGGAAGCGACTCAATGCCGTTCAACATACTCTTTGCAGCTTCCGGTGTAGCTGTAATTGTTAGATTGTTTCCACTCTTAGAAGTGCTAATTCCAGACAAAGAAAACTTGATGCGTCCAAATTCTCGCAAGACTTGGTTGGTGTCCGTTCTCGTAGCAGTCCACGAAGAACCATCCCAAGAAAGCTCAATATCCTTTCTGCTATCAAAAGGGGTATATACTGCAAAACTCGGAATAACAGACTGCTGGTTTATCTTGCGCCAGATATAATCGTGTGCTGCCTTGATAGGTTCAGCAACTTCAGGGTCATATTGATGACCGGGACCCACAAACAGGTCGCTCAAGTCGCTGTAGCCGCCAACGATTTCCCAGATAACCTCCTGCGTGGCACACCACGCATAAGTACCATTGCCGGCGTACCAAAGCAGTGTGTCGTCATCTGCGCCACCCCAGCCATAAGCCAAGGCGAGACGAACCCGCTGGTCTCCCCAATACGCGCTGGCGTTGACAGAGGTTCCGGCTCCGGGTGCTCCCTTGTGAGGCTCAATACAGTAAGCTGGCTGCCCATTGAAGAATTTCTCAACAGCACTGGAATAGGGGGCAAACTCAGCCATCCACTTCCTGTTATAACCCATATCGAGGCCGGTCGTAATGGTTCCCGATGCGCGAGCGGGTGCTCTCCTCGGACCAGAAGAGTTTTGCGGTGAGCCATACAAAGGCGTAACGCTTACGGGAGTATCTTCACCGGCATAGGGGTCCGAAAGACCTTCTTCATCATCAAAACTCTCACCATCAGGGATAGATATTTCCAATGAGGATTCCAAGTCTGGAGAACTATTGTCCTTCACCTCATCGGGAGACTTACTATCATCCGCTGTGCCGTCGTTGCCATCTTGAGAGGATTCCTCGTCACTTCCAACATCATCTTCCGTGTTTCCTATGCCTTTCTCGTCAGGCCCTCCGATAGATACTGTATCTTCTGCCGATGTACCATCACCCCCTTCCACCATACCGTCATCAGCAATTATCTCATTGCCGATGTCGTCCGCACCAGTAATCTCCTCCCCCGCAGCAAATGCAGACGTAGGGAGCATACCGGTCATCATTACAACCGCCAACAGCATTGCAATAATGCTGCGGACCTTTTTGCAACAATTTGTACTCATTCTTTCAACTCCTCTCGCAGTTTTTTCGCTACGCCATCTCAAACAGCCATCTATAACGCCTTAGAAAAAGCAGAGAAAAGCATAGCGAACACCTTTACTTCTACACTACAACATTTAAGAATATTGTCAATTACCATGAGAGGACAAATTTTTGCTACTCACGCCGGTCTCTCAGTTTTCTTGCAAACCAAAAAAAAGAAAAGTGTGCAACGATTGCACACTTTTCTTTATTTGGAATGAAGTTGGGGTCCTTATGCGAGGAGTGCATCATGCAGCGTGTCAGCCAACGCGGTCAGCAACTCCTTATTTCCGGAGCGGATGACTTCGTTGATACGCTGACGAATTTCATCATCATCGCCGCCAAAGACTTCTGTTTCATCAAACACGAAGGTAACGCGAATACCCTCTCTGGGCGATGTCTTGGCTTTTCCGTCGATAGTCGTCCATGAGAGCCGCTCTTGCGGCTTCGCAATAGCCGGTTTGCATTCTCCTCCCGCACCAACACCAACGGTGTCGCTGCTTTCCTCAGGGGCAGTCATGGCGGAAATAGCTGCATCCCCCACAGCGGTATCCGTGTCCGTCGAGGCATCGTGCGACACACCGCCGGAGGGCTCACATCCTTCGGGGTATCCACCGACAGACAGCTCAAAGTCACGAATTTCCTCAGGCACGGGAGCCGGCGCCTGACGCTCTCCTTCGTCAGCTTCTGCGGAAGTCTCCAAAGGTCGTCCCTCATAGGCGTAGCGGATGCTTTTGGCGGCATCCTCGTTCAGCGTGCGCTCAGGCTCGGAAGCCATCTGCCCCGCCACCTCATTCTGCTGCTCGACGGACAGAAACGAGAGCTGGTAGGCAGCCGTCACAGTCATTCGTCCCGCATCACAGAGAGACAAAACATCTTCGGTGCAATCGTTCAGCTTGATATACATATCCAGCATACGCGCAGAGATACCAAACCTCTTACACGCCACCGCACTGGTACGGCCCTGCACAGAGGCATCATTTTCCTCCGTACTGCGGCGCCCTGCCTTAATGTTCTGTTCCTGCCTCACGGCATCCGTCCACAACTTGAAGGACTTCGCCTTTTCAGACGGCAGCCACTCAGGGCGCTGGATATTGGTTTCCACCATGATTTTGCTGGCAGTCATGTTGTCAATGTTCGTAACGAGGCACGGAACTTCCTTCAGCCCAACATCACTCGCTGCACTGAACCTACGATGCCCAGCGATGATTTCAAAGTCACCAGCCAAAGCAGGATGAGGGCGAACAATGAGAGGGACAGAGACCCCACTGTTCCGAACGCTATCCACCATGGAGTCATAGTCACTGTTCTTCACCACGCGGAAAGTGTGTCCATTAAAAGGGTGTAGCTTGCTCAGTGCGATGTCCTGCACACGACGGTCATCTACCCGCATGGCGTCCATCGGGTTCTTGCCGAGCAAAGCATCCAATCCGTTCCCCTTAATGGCCGCATTTGCAGCCAGCTTGTCTTTCAGCGAGTTTGCCATTTCGCAATTACCTCCTTCGCAACGTTCATATAAAGTTCACCAACACGGCTTCCCTTCTTGGCAACACAGGTGCGATGCTCGGTAGGCGCATCAGATACCTCCTTGAGATAGGGAATCATCGTTTCCAGAACGACATCTCCTCCCAACGCTTCCGCCAAGTCGTCCCGCGTTGTCTTGACGTTATTCCTGCGCGTATCCGCACGGTTGATAAGAACACCGTCGATAGTCAGCTTCGGGTTAAGCGAGCTTTGAATGCTGCCGATAGTGCTCAGAAGGTCCGCCAAACCGTTGACTGCGTACTCCTCTGCCTCAACAGGAATGATGATGCTGTCCGCAGCAGTCAGCGCATTGGAGGTCAGCAGGTCAAGACTCCCCTTGCAGTCGATGATGCAGACATCGTAATCACATTGGTCAGCTACCGCAGCAAGAGCATTTGCCAGCACGCGGTTCCCGTCTGCCACATTCGCCAAGATAGTGGGAGCAGAGGAAAGCGCGGGAGAAGCGGGAATGAAATCAACCTGCTCCGTCTCGTTGCGCCGGATAAAAGCCCGCAGGTCAATGGGCATATTGTATGCTGTGAAATAGATAAGCTCGTTTGTCGTTGTGGGCGTATTGTCCTGAACAAAACCCAGCGTATCAGATAGGTTTCGCTGCGGGTCAATGTCTGCCAGCAGCACCTTCTGTCCCAGCCGAGCCAGAGCCGCGCCCAAATTTACTGCGGTTGTGGTTTTGCCCACTCCTCCCTTTTGGTTGCAAACTGCTACGATTCTCATTATTCATCCGTCCTTTCTTTTCCTGATAATTATACATATGGACTGTTAAACCCTGTTGTTTCATGCGCTTATACACCAACACAATGCTCGATTGGGTATACAACCCTGTTATTTCTGGGTGGTATATACCGAACCGGGTATCTTCGTTGACAATATCATCGGTATACAACCCTGTTATTTCTGGGTGGTATATACCCCTCTCGTTAGAAACATCGCTGAGGTACTTGGTATACAACCCTGTTATTCCGGGGCGGTGTATACCGCGCTGACGAAAAAGCAACTTGAGTTCGGGTAGACTACCCTGTTATTCCGGGGCGGTACATACCCAGCACAGGTATTCAATTCCCCAAGGTGCTGGTCGCCACCTCTCACGTGACTACCAACCAACAGAGTATTCCTGCTTCCGCGACGACAATGCATCTCCACAGGCGTTAATTCCGGTTATACCGTCCGTACTCATTTCTTATTGCGTGCAATGATTGCACACATTTTTTTTACTTTTTCCCCGCCTTCCCATAATAGCGAAGCCGGAAAGATACCTTCGCAGCAAGGGCCACCAAGAGACACATGACCGGAACAGCAGCCACAGCAAGTACAAGGACCCACGGGGATGCGTGGTAGCCAGTCTGAGGAGAAACCGGCGCAACGCTGGAGGCCGCCTCAGAAACATCCGCCTCAGGCTTTGCGTCCGGGCTCAGTGCAGACACGGGGTGAGCAGCGTCGCCGACAGAAGAAACCTTTTTAGCGTCGCCCCCGCTCACACTCATATCTCCAGTGATGCGATTATAGCGCAAGACAATCTTGTTTTTCCCGCCATCGGCAACCGCAGCAATCTTAGAATTAGCGGCATCAAAGGAATACATTTCCGCGTTAAATGCGGCGCACTTAAAGGCGCACACAGACTCAGCAATAACGCTGATGTCAGCATTTACAACATCTCTTCGGCTGCCCGCCATCTTTCCACCGTCGTAATACTCCTGCACAACGACATACTCAGGGCCAGAGTCATTACCTTTCTCTCTGCTGTAGCGTACGGTGATAGTATTATCCTCCCCTACCGCCAGCACACGGGACTTCGGCTCCATGGTCATCGAAGTGTAAACCTTTTTGTTGCAGAAGGGCATCTGATAAATGTCGGTTGCGTTAATCACGGTTCCCTTAGCCCCGTCCAGCTTTACAGAAACCTCGGACTCCAAGACACCATCGCAGTAGTATTCATGCCGAACAAGGTACTGAATTTTTTTGGTGCCTGTTTCAACCACAGAATCACTCGTGGCTGTGCGGTCATAGCGCATGACAATCGCATTTTCGCCGCCGACCACCAACTCAACAGAAGCCGGGGATGCAGATGTGAAGGTATATGTCTTCTGGTTCTGTACGGGCATTTTAACGACATCGCCAGCCGCAACCACATCACCGTCGGCACCGTCCATTTCTACAGGAATGACACAGTCGAGCTTGCCATTGGTGTAGTATTCGTGCCGAATGACATAAGGAACCTTTGCAACAAAATTCTCTTCCCTCCGGTCATAACGCAGCACAATTTCATCTTTCCCTCCACCAGAGACAACGAAGCTGTCACAGCTTGCAGAGGTGAACGTATATGTGTTCTCACCGAACGTAAAGGACTTCTTCATATCAGAAGCAGCGACAGTATCTCCAACATTTGCGCTGACTGCCTCACTGTGACTCCCCCACAGCTCGCCGTTGGTATAATAGCGATGAGTGACAATATACTTCGTCCTCACGCCTTCAGAAGTAGACCGGTCATAGCGCAGGACGATTTCGTTATCCTCCCCCTCGATTAAAACAAGAGAGTCCTGAGATGCGGAAGAGAAAGTATACTCTGCCCCACCCGCATACACCTTCTTGAACAAGCTGTCTGCGGTAATGACAGACCCCGCATCACCCGCGTACGTCTCCGAGGAGGCATACTCCTGTTCGCCATCGCAGTAATACTCGTGGGACACGACATAGGGAACCTTTGCAGGCGCAGCTCCAACATCTCCATCCTCTACAACAACCACGTCGGTATCGGATGTGGCATAAGCCGTAACGCCCACACCGCTCAACATCACACAGATAAGCAAAACCGCAGTGATAATACGGTTAAGAGTCTTAGTATTTTTCATATTTTCTTGTCCTTTCACTTTTCAGTTTGTACCCCAAAGTGTGCAACCATTGCACACTTTGTTTCGTCTTTTTTTGGCTTGCCTTAAATCGTGCAACCATTGCACAATTTAGCCCCAGAAGCCCACCTGCTTGTAATAGAAGAAATCCCGCATAAGCTGATTTCGGTTTGCCGGTGTGTCCGGCATCGTGTAACCTCCACGGTAATTGCAGAGGAAGAGTTCACCATCCTCAACACCGCAAAGTATGCCTGTGTGTTCATCTCGCGCAAAAACTACCGTCATAGTTTCACTCCTTTCTTTTTTGTGTGAACTTTTTATTCGTTTCCAGCAGTGGACTAAACCACAACCGGCTCCACAGGGTTTTCGGGAGCCATTTTATTTTCCACCCACTTATCGTGGGAATCCATTACAGGTCCGGTGATGAACAAATCCTTCGGCCACATCGGATAGGCGCGATTTTTGTCTGGTGTTCCCTTCACAATCAATGCAGGGTTTACAGCAAATTCCCATCCGTCCTTATCCTTCCGCACCACATAGATAAACCCGTACTTCTGCAAGGACGTAATCCAAGCAGTAACACTGCGGAGCTTTCCACCCGTCGCGTCACAAAGCTCATCACGATGACAGTAGACAATGTTCTCCTCGTTCATTTGTCTGGCGAGATGCATTACAACTGCCATCGCCCCTTTCGACTGGAGCGTCAGCGCAGCGATTTGTTCAAGATAGTAGTTGTTGAGGGAGTACACAGTTTCCGTTTTTTCACACATTTTCATCACTCCTCACTCCTCAAGAGGTCTTTTGAGTCTGTTCTCTTGCTGCCTGTTTCAACACCTGATTTTTCCAAACGGCAGAAGGGATTTTTTGTTTCTTCAGAGGGAGCCCCCCGAACATGACATCGACACGGGGCCCAGATATTCCTATGCTCGGCGGAAACGCACTTCGTT
>ULXC01000845.1_pt1 | contig 19180 bp, 20 predicted proteins | sample 1960721 | NCBI WGS metagenome assembly ULXC01 (sample SAMEA4835822, study PRJEB28245) | human gut metagenome | biome: gut microbiome; material: fecal sample | place: Denmark | collected 2008
AAAATAGTATACACTCCGTTCCACGGTGCTGGCTATAAGCTCGTTCCCGAGGCACTGCATAGACTGGGCATAACTCAGCTGTACCCCGTGCCCGAGCAGATGGTCATTGACGGAAACTTCCCCACGGTCGAAAGCCCGAACCCGGAAAATCCCGAGGGCTTTTATCTTGCAGTCGATCTTGCGAAGAAGGTCGGCAGCGACCTTATAATCGGAACCGATCCCGACTCTGACCGCATAGGCGTTATGGTGCGCTCGGGTGAGGACTATATCTCCATCACCGGCAACCAGCTCGGCGTTCTGCTGCTCGATTACGTCATAAATGCGCGCAAGGCTGCTGGCACTCTGCCCGAAAATGCCGGTGCAGTCAAGAGCATCGTCACCACCGAAATGGCAAAAGTCGTTGCCGAGACCAACGGAGTTCATTTTGAGGATACCTTCACCGGCTTTAAATTCATGGCCGAGCGTATCGCTCAGTGGGAAAAGGCCGGAAGCTATAAATATATCTTCGCCTATGAGGAAAGCTACGGATATATGATGGGCGACTATGTCCGCGATAAGGACGCCGTCACCGCGTCGATGATGGTAGCCGAAATGGCAGCTTACTATTACGATAAGGGCATGAACCTCAGTCAGGCAATGGAGAGCCTGTACGCAAAGTACGGCCGCTACGCCGAAAAAACGCTCAACCTTGTTATGCCCGGACTTGACGGCATAGTGAAGATGAAAAATCTTATGGCCGAGCTTCGCAGCAATCCGCCGAAGCAGATCGCCGGAGTTGAAGTGTTCAAGCTGCGCGACTATTCCGACGGCAGCATAAAGGTTCCCGAGCTTGGTGTTATGGGTCAGACCCCGATAAAGGGCTCGAACGTTTTGTATTTTGAGCTTGCCGACGGAACGAGTTTTATCGTACGCCCGTCCGGTACGGAGCCGAAGGTAAAGGTCTACATCCTCTGCAAGGGTGCGGATAAGGCCGAGTGCGACGCTAAGATCGCAAAATATTCCGAATATGCGGAAGGCCTGAGAAAATGAAAGATAAACTTAAGCAGCTCGGAAGGCTGCTTATAACCTTCGCCGTGGTCGGAGTAACGACCTTCGGCGGAGGCTATGCGATGCTGCCGGCGCTTCAGCGCGAGGTTGTCGAAAAGCGCCGCTGGGCAACCGATGAAGAGGTCATGGACTGGTACGCAATCGGCCAGTGCACGCCCGGCGTTATTGCCGTGAATACCGCGACCTTTGTCGGTCAGAAGCAGGCAGGCGTGCTCGGTGGGATATTCGCAACTCTCGGCGTTGTGTTCCCGTCGCTTGTGATAATAACGATCATTGCCGCGTTTATTCAGAATTTCGCGCATCTTCCTGCGGTGCAGAGCGCGTTTGCCGGCATCCGCGTGTGCGTGTGCGTGCTTATTCTCAATGCAGTCGTGAAGCTGTGGAAAAAGTCCGTCGTTGACTGGAAAACGCTGCTTATATTCATCGCGGTGTTTGCATGCAGCGTGTTTTTGAGCATTTCGCCGGTGATATATGTCCTCGCCGCCGCGATTGCCGGAATCATCGTCAAGGAATTGGAGGCGCGTAAATCATGATATATCTGCGCCTTTTCTGGGAGTTTTTCAAAACCGGCCTGTTCGCCGTCGGCGGCGGACTGGCAACGCTCCCGTTTATCTATGACATATCTGACCGCACGGGCTGGTTTACCTATCAGCAGATAGCCGATATGATAGCCGTGTCCGAGTCAACGCCCGGCCCGATAGGCGTCAATACGGCGACCTACGTCGGCTATATAACAGGCGGCTTGCCCGGGGCGATCGTTGCAACGCTCGGCCTTGTGACGCCGGCGATAATCATCATACTCATCATTGCGTCCTGCCTGAAAAAGTTCAGGGAAAACCGCTTTGTTGATCATGCGTTTTACGGGCTGCGCCCGGCCTCGGCAGGACTGATTGCAGCAGCAGGCTTTTCCGTTGTCATGCTTGCGCTCGTCCGCGAGGATGCATTCAAGGCAAGCGGCAATATCCTCGACCTGTTTTCGTGGAAGGGGCTTGCGCTCGCGGCCGTGATATGGGTGCTGACAAACCTTGTCAAAAAAACGAAGGATCTGCACCCGATATTCTTTATCGCCGCCTCTGCCGTAGTCGGCATACTTGTATTTTAAAATATTGCTGCCGCTCCGAGCAAGGCAAGTGCCGCTGCGATAAGCGCCGTCAAAAACCGTCCGATCATGTATCGGGCGGTTTTTATGTCCGTTCCGGCTATCATGGAAAAGGTCTGAAAATGAACGGAGAGGCCGCCCCAGGATAAAATAAAAGCAGCAAGGGCGAGATTAATTGGGCTTATTGCAAGCCCTGCCATGCTGCCTATGCCGTTTCCAAGCTCGAGGATGCCGGCAAGCAGCGCTGTGCACCAGCTAAGCTCGGCTCCAAGCCTATATGAAAGCTCACCGGCAATGCTTCGAGTTATATCCATAGCGTCGAGAACGCCGTTTATCGCCGAAAACGCAACGACAAAGGAGCAGACACCTATCATAGAATCGGCTGCACGTTTTACCGACGCCGTAAACGCCGCCGATAAGCTCACGGGGGAGAATATATCCTCGTCATAGCAGATATCGCACGGAGCTTTCGGGCAGATAATAACGCCGAAAATGAGTGCCGCTAAAATATGTACGGCATACAGAAAAAATCCGACAGGGGCAGAGCCAAACACGCCGACCCCGGCGGCACCGACAATAAACGCAGGGCCGGAGTTGTTGCAGAAAACAATGAGCCTTGAGGCATCGTCGCGGCCTATAAGCCCCTGTGCTCTCAGCTGCGCTATGTAAGAAGCGCCCAAAGGATATCCGCCGGTGACGCCAATGATGAATGCCGAAACTCCGTGGCCAGATATGCCGAGCCGTGCGCCAAGCGGCGCAAGCGCGTTTGCCGTGAGCTTTGATGCGCCAAGCTCGTTTAAAAGATTGGCCGCAATGAAAAACGGAAACAGCGACGGCATGATCATCTGCGCGCACACGACAAGCCCTGCTTTCACTGCCTCGGCAGCAGCCTTCGGGAAAATGAGCAGCGCGGCGAATATGCCGAATGATGCAAAAATATACAGAGCCTTTTTCATACTATCAACTCCTTGTCCATGTATTAAGCTATGCTTTGCGGCATAGGTTTAGACTGCGGAGGTGAGCGTAAATGAAAACAAAACGCGACAGAGCCGAGCTTCTTGCCGATAAGCTTGCTATCCCGGCCGATGCTCTCGGCAGCGTTAAGCTCAGCCTCTGCGGAAGAAGCCGACTGCTTATTGAAAACCACCGCGGAATTATCACATATAACGATAATCTTATTGAGATCGACTGCGGCAGCGTAAAGCTCGCGGTGCGCGGCGATGCTCTGCGCCTTGGAGCGATGAACGGCAGCGATATGTTCATATGCGGCAGAATTATTGCATTGGAGTTTGAGTAAATGAGAAAGCTTTACGATCTTGCGCGCGGAGTGACGAAGATAGAAGCCTCCGGCGCGCAGCCAGAGCGCATACTAAATTACTGCGCCGAAAACGGGATAGAGTTTTGGAGCGCAAGCCCATGCCGGGATTTTTCGATCACCTTTTGCGTACATGCATCCTATGCCGATAGCCTGCTTGCCCGGAGCGGCAAAAACGGACTTGACGTAAAGCTCATCTCCGAAACCGGCGGCAGGAAGCTTAAGCTCGGTGCAAAAAGACGAGCCGTGTTTTTGCTCACTTTTATTTTGTGCGTTTCGCTTGCCGCCGTATCGTCGCTGTTTTTGTGGAGGATCGAGATAAGCGGAAACGATAAGCTCAGCGATGCAGAGATTTTGCGCAAGCTCGCAGAATGCGGCGTTGACTACGGCGCGTATTGGCCGGCGCTGTCGTCCGATGAGATACGCAGCCGCATAGTATCCGAAATGCCGGAAATAGCGTGGCTTAGCCTGAACGTTCGCTCGTCAAAGGCTGAGATCATAGTTCATGAGCGCATCGATAAGCCCGATATCGTCAACGAAAAATCGCCATGCGATATAATCGCGTCAAAAAGCGGTGTGATCAGAAAAATGTCCGTCCTCGAAGGCGAGAGCGCAGCAATCGTCGGTAATGCGGTGGCAAAGGGCGATGTTCTGGTGCGCGGACTTATGAGCAGCGAAACGGGGGATGAGCGCTATGTCCACTCAATGGCTCAGGTGATTGCCGACACATGGTATGAGATAAGTGCCCAAACTCCGCTGCTTGAAGAACGAAAAATCGAAAAGAGCGGCCGAAACACGGCCTTTTCGCTTGTTATCGGGAAAAAGCGGATAAATTTTTTCTCCGACAGTAGAAATAAATGCGATAGTTGTGATAAAATAAATAAATTAAAGTACATATCCCTCGGCGACGTTTTCACTTTGCCTGTCGGATATGCTGTCGAGCGCACAACGCAGTATGAAACGAGCCTTTTGCCCATAGACGAGGATAAGACCGTCTGGCGCATGAAGGAAAACCTCAAAAATGAGCTTCAGCGCCGCATCGGCGACGGTCAGATAGTGTCAGCGGAGTATTCAGTGTCCAAGACCGATGCTGTCATGACGGTCACGCTGCGCGCTCAGTGCACAGAGAATATTGCCAAGGAGGCAGACTATGATTGAAAGAACGATAGAAGTCGAAAGAATGGAGCATGTAATAAGCGTGTTTGGCTCATTCGACCGAAACCTGAGCATAATTGAATCCGAGCTTGGCGTTAAAGTCCTTGACCGCGAGAATAAGATCCATATCTGCGGTGAGGAGGAGAGCGTCATGCTCGCCGAGAAGGCGATAAACGGCCTGCTTACGCTTGCCGCTCGCGGAGAGAATATCGACGCGCAGAGCGTGAGATATATCCTCAAGCTCGTTGCCGAGGGCAGGGAATCGAAGATAAACGAGCTTGCAAGCGACGTTGTGTGCATAACGGCCAAGGGCAAGCCTGTCAAGGCAAAAACCCTCGGCCAGAAAACCTATTGCGACGCAATAGCGAATAATACGATAACTCTCGGCATCGGCCCTGCCGGAACGGGCAAGACCTATCTTGCCGTTGCTGCCGCGGTTGCGGCGTTCAGAGCAGAGGAGGTAAACCGCATAATCCTGACGCGTCCTGCCGTCGAAGCCGGCGAGCGCCTCGGTTTTCTTCCCGGCGATCTGCAAAGCAAGGTCGATCCGTATCTAAGGCCGCTTTATGACGCGCTGTTTGATATGCTCGGAGCCGACACATATCAGAAATATCTTGAGCGCGGAAACATTGAAGTCGCGCCGCTTGCCTACATGCGCGGCCGCACGCTTGACGACAGCTTCATAATCCTCGACGAGGCGCAGAACACCTCGCGCGAGCAGATGAAAATGTTCCTTACCCGAATAGGCTTCAGCTCAAAGGTCGTTATAACCGGCGACATTACGCAGATAGATCTGCCGGAGGACAAGGTCAGCGGCCTGAAGATAGCAATGAAGGTTCTTGACGGCATTGAGGACATATCCATCTGCAAGCTCACCGGCGCCGACGTTGTGCGCCACCAGCTCGTTCAGAAGATAATCGAGGCTTACGAGGTCTATGACAAGAAAAATCCGCCCGAGCCTGCCGCAAAGTCCGGTCCGTATAGGAGGAAAAAGCAATGATAAAGCATGAGATATATGTAAGCCGCGAAAAAAGCGGCATGGGACATAATAATGCGGCAGCGCTTATCAAAAAAGCCGCAGCTATGGCGCTGGATGCCGAAGGCGTGGACAGGCCCTGCCTTATAAGCGTAATGCTCACCGATAACGAGGGTATCCGTGAAACAAATCGAGATTTTCGAGGCATTGACGCTGCAACGGATGTCCTGTCTTTTCCGCTCAACGAGCTGACACCGGGCGAGTTTGACGCAGCCCTTTGTGATACGGATCCGTATACTGGAGCCGTCATGCTCGGCGACATGATGATATCGCTTGAAAAATGCGCCATGCAGGGCGAGGAGTTCGGTCACGGCTTTGACAGAGAGGTCAGCTACCTCACGGTACACAGTGTTCTGCATCTGCTCGGCTACGATCACGTCGATGAGGGCGAGATGAAAAAGCAGATGCGCACGAGAGAAAAAGAAATAATGGGAGACATATGATATGATAAGCAAAACTGCAATGATAACGATATGCGGCCGTCCGAATGTCGGCAAATCAACGCTCACGAACGCGCTTGTCGGCGAGAAAATTGCCATAGTTTCAAATAAACCGCAGACCACGCGCAACCGCATCAGCGCCGTTGTCAACCGCGGCGACACACAGTTTGTTATAATCGACACTCCGGGCTTCCATAAGCCAAGAACGCGCCTTGGCGATTATATGGTCAATGTCGTAAAGGAGAGCGTTGCCGACGTTGACGCCGTTATGCTCCTTGTTGAGCCGATAGCGAATATCGGCAGGCAGGAGGAAGAGCTTATTGCTCGCATAAAGGAAACCGGAGTTCCGGCCATACTTGTTATAAATAAGATCGACACAGTCGAAAAAACCGAGCTTTTGGAGGTCATGGCGCTGTATTCCGCCGCACATGACTTTGACGCGATAATCCCGATGTCGGCCAAAAACGGTGAAGGTATAGACGAGCTTCTTGCAGAGCTTGAAAAATACGCTCAGGAGGGGCCTCAGCTATTCCCGGACGATATGATATGCGATCAGCCCGAAAAGCAGATATGCGCCGAGCTTGTGCGCGAAAAGCTGCTTTTGTGCCTCGATAAAGAGATACCGCACGGAACGGCCGTTGAGGTAACGCGCTTTTCAGAGAGGGATAACGGCATAATCGACCTTGACGTTACCATCTACTGCGAAAAAGCCAGCCATAAGGGGATCATCATCGGCAAGCAGGGTGCGATGCTCAAGAAGATCGGCGAGCTTGCCCGAGCGGACATCGAAGCCTTTATGGGAACAAAGGTGTTTTTGCAGACTTGGGTGAAGGTCAAGGAGAATTGGCGTGACAGCACGGCGCAGCTTCGCAACTTCGGCTTCACGGAATAATTACCACGCATATGCCGCCGCTGGCTAACTGATACTAAGCTCAGCGGAGGTAGCCGAATGAGTGATGAAATTCTCTGGCAGATATTTGCCGATACTGGCGATCCGATGAGCTGGCTAATGTACAGAGCTTCGGAGAAGAATAAAAGTAACAAGCCGGCGGAGGAGACTCCTTCGCCGCAGAGCTGATAGTGTACATATGTTTAAAACGACAAGGGGCCTTGTTCTGCGCGAGGTTCGATACAAGGAAGCCGACAGGATACTTACTGTTCTGACGGAGGATATGGGCAAAATGACCGTCAAGGCGCGCGGCGCACTGCGCAAGGGCAGCAAGATCGCCGCGGCTACGCAGTTTCTTGTGTTTTCCGAGCTTACAATGCTCGAGCGCAATGGCTTCTGGACGGTGAGCGAAGGCTCGACGATCGAAGAATTCAAGGGACTGCGCGGCGATATAACGGCGCTTTCGCTTGCAAGCTATTTTGCCGAGTGCATCGAGGCGCTGTCCGACGAGGGTAACCCCGATCCGCTGCTTTTGCAGCTTATACTGAACTGCCTGTTTGCCCTGTCAAACGACATGTATTCGCAGACGCATATAAAAACTGCGTTCGAGATGCGCCTTATGTCGCTTGCCGGCTATGAGCCGAACCTCATGAGCTGCTGCGTGTGCGGCTCGTCCGAGCCGGAGCTTCCGCGCTTCAGTCCGCGAAACGGCGTTATCTGCTGCCGCGAGTGCAACAATGTGCAGATACAGGCAAATTACGAGCTGTGCCCGTCGTCGCTTCAGGCGCTTAGGTATATAGTTTACGCGCCTGCGCGAAAAATGCTCTCGTTTAAAATCGACGATGACGCGCTCTCGCGCGCATCAAAAGCGACCGAGGCATATCTCTTGACGCAGACGGAAAGAAAGTTTTCAACACTTGATTACTGGAGACAGATAAAATAATGGATTTCTACGAAAAATCGCTTAACATACTTGAGCTGCCGACGGTGCTCGAAATGCTTGCCGCCGAGGCCGTCACAGACGGCGGCAGAGAGGCATGCTTCAAGCTCCGCCCAAGTGCGGACAGGCTTGAGGTGAAAAACCGCCTTGCCGAAACGAGCGCGGCCAAGGAAATGATGGTCGCGCGCGGCAGTCCGTCGCTTTCGGGCATCAAGGATATTCGCCCGTCGCTGAGTCGTGCCGACCTCGGCGGAAGCCTCAATACGATAGAGCTTCTTAACATTGCCCGAGTTTTGCAGTGCGCGCGCCTTGTTAAGGGCTACACATCCGATGATAAGCTTGGCAAAAGCTGCATCGACCATCTTTTTGCTGCGCTGCACGCGAACAGATTCCTTGAAGAGAAAATAACCGGCTCGATAGTAGGGGAGGACGAGATTGCCGACAGCGCGTCGAGCGAGCTTGCAAACATCCGCCGCAAGATCCGTGCTGCCGGAGCGCGCGTGCGTGACTGCCTGCAAAAGATAATATCCTCTCCGTCCTATGCAAAGGTGCTTCAGGAGCCTATCATAACCATGCGCTCGGATCGCTTTGTCGTTCCCGTAAAGGCAGAATGCAAGGGCGCCATACCCGGCCTTGTTCACGATATATCGGCCTCCGGAGCTACGCTTTTTATTGAACCTATGGCGGCGGTCAAGGCAAATAACGAGCTTCGTGAGCTTGCCGCTAAGGAAAAAGCCGAGATCGAGCGCATCCTTGCCGAGCTTTCGGCAGACTGCGCCGCCCATGCCGAGGATATCGCGTCGGACTATTCCTATCTTATTACGCTTGACGGAATATTTGCGCGTGCAAAGCTTTCATATAAACTCAACGGTATTGAGCCGGAGCTGAGGGAGAAGGGCGTTGTCCTGCGCCGCGCGCGGCATCCGCTGCTGCCGAAGGATAAGGCGGTGCCGATAAGCCTCGAGCTTGGCGAGGACTTTGATACGCTTATCATAACAGGCCCGAACACCGGCGGCAAAACCGTCACACTTAAGACCATCGGACTTTTAAACGTCATGGCTCAGTGCGGCCTGCATATACCGGCAGATGACGGCAGCGGAGTACCGGTTTACAGGCATGTGCTTGCCGATATCGGCGATGAGCAGTCGATAGAGCAGAATCTCTCAACCTTCTCGGCACACATGACAAACATCGTGCATATCTTGGGTGAGTGCGACGCAGATTCGCTCCTTCTGTTTGACGAGCTAGGTGCCGGAACCGACCCCACCGAGGGTGCTGCTCTTGCGATTGCTGTTATTGAACATGCGCGCAAACTTGGCGCGGATGTAGCCGCAACGACGCATTATGCCGAGCTTAAAGTTTATGCAACGAATGAAAACGGCATTCAGAACGCCTCCTGCGAATTTGACGTCGAAACGCTCAGCCCGACCTACAGGCTGCTTGTCGGCGTTCCGGGCAAGTCCAATGCGTTTGCCATATCCGAGCGTCTGGGACTGAGCAAGGATATAATCGACGACGCTAAGGCTCGCATCGGAGTTCAGAATGCAAGCTTTGAAGCGACGATCGAAAAACTTGAGCAGACGCGTGCGCTCTTGGAGCGCGACAGAGCCGAAACGGCGAAAAAACTGCGCGAGGCCGAGGAGAGCGCGAAAAAAGCAGCATTCCTGCGCGCAGAGCTTTCCGTAAGGCTTGAAAAGGCAGACGAGAAGGCGCGCCGCGATGCAGAGCGCATAATATCCGATGCTCGCCGCACCGCGGAAGATACCTTTGCCGAGCTTGACGAAATGCGCCGCAAAATGAACGAGGATGAGCAGGCTCAGGAGGTTAACCGTGCGCGCAGCGAACTCAGACGCAAGCTCAACGAATCACAGAGCAAGGTCAAGGCAAAACAGCCCGAGAAGCCTGCCGAGGATAAAAAATCGGCGCGCGAAGTCAGGGCAGGCGACACGGTCGAGATCAAATCCATGGGCGTAAAAGCCGAGGTTGTTGATGTTAATCCCGACGGCTCGCTCAATCTGCGTGCCGGAATCATGAACGTTAAGCTCAAGCCCGACGATGTGTACCTTATCGAGGGTCATGCTGCAAAGCAGAAAAAGCAGAGCGTAACTCTTGCAGGCAGCACCGCGCCTCGCGCGGCAGTAAGTCCTGAGATCGACCTTCGCGGAATGGAGAGCATTGAGGCTGTGAATGCTGCCGAGCAGTATATTGACAGTGCCGTTATGGGTAAGCTCAAGACCGTTACGATCATCCACGGCAAGGGCACCGGCGCTCTAAGAGCCGCCGTGCAGCAGATGCTCAAACGCAATAAGGCCGTGAAAAGCTACAGATTAGGTCGATTCGGAGAGGGCGAAAGCGGCGTGACAATAGTCGAATTGAAATAAAAGCAATCGATAAATTTTATTAATAATGTGTAAATCTACGAAATGAACAAAATCTGTTGACCTTTTTTAAATAATTTGCTAAAGTAGGATTAATCTTTTGTGATCAAGAGGAGTGGCGAGAATGGTAACCAAAGAAGTAGTTATTAACAATCAGGTGGGCCTGCACGCAAGACCTGCTACTTTCTTTATTCAGAAAGCAAACGAGTTCAAAAGCAGCATCTGGATCGAGAAGGAAGACAGACGTGTCAATGCCAAGAGCCTGCTCGGCGTTCTCTCTTTGGGCATCGTTAAGGGCACTGCTGTCAATCTCATTGCCGACGGTGCTGACGAGGCAACTGCTGTCGATACGCTTTCAGAGCTTATCGCATCCGACTTTACCGAGTGATATAAAAAACGAAGCTAAGGGCGTGTTTTTTAACACGCCCTTATTCGCTATATACGGAGATATAAATGAAAAAGGAAAACAGGGCAATGCTCGAGATGCTCGTTTGCGCATCCTTGTGGAGCATTGCCGGCATATTTATAAAGCTCATACCCTGGAATTCGTTTGTGATATCGGCGCTGCGCAGCTTTTTTGCCGGTCTGACAGTGCTTGCATACATACGCATAAAAGGCTACAGAATAAGCATAAACCGCCGTACGATAGTTGCCGGATTGCTGCTGGGGCTTGTCTATATCGCCTTTGTTGCAGCCAATAAGCTCACCACTGCTGCAAATGCGATAGTCCTGCAATTTACCGACCCGATATTCATCGTCATTTTCTCGTCACTGTTTTTCGGCCAGCGCTTTAAAAAGCGCGATTTCATTGCGGTCATTTTTACGTTCATAGGCATTGCGATGTTCTTCCTCGATCAGCTCGAGGGCGGATATCTGATAGGAAACTTCGTTGCCATATTCGCCGGAGCCTGCCTCGGAGGAATGTTCATAGCCATGGGCAAAGCAGATACCGAGGAGCGTTTTTCCGCAATGCTCATAGGTCAGGCGACTGCTTTTATATTCGGCCTGCCGTTTATAATAACTACAAAGCCCGAGATATCCGCGCTCCCTGTTTTGTATATAGTCATTCTCGGCGTTTTGCAGCTTGGCATACCGTATATTCTCTATGGCAGAGCGTCGGAGTATTGTCCGCCGCTTGCATGCAGCCTTCTCGGCGCCGTAGAGCCGCTTTTGAATCCGCTTTGGGTGCTGATATTCGACGGCGAAAAGCCGGGCCTGTTTGCGCTTATAGGCGGCGTTATCGTAATCGTTTCCGTAACTGTCTGGTGCATTGCGGGAAGTAAGGACAGTGAGGCGGCAGATGCGCGAGAAGCTACTTGAAAAAGCAAATAAGCTGCCGATGCTCCCGGGCGTTTACATTATGCTTGACGCGACGGGGCAGGTCATATATGTAGGCAAGGCAAAAAAGCTCAAAAACCGTGTTACGAGCTACTTTCGCGGCTCGCACCTGCCAAAGGTCGAGGCGATGGTTCAGAAGGTAAACGACTTTAACGTTATCGTCGTCAATTCCGAGTTTGAGTCGCTTATTCTTGAAAATTCACTTATTAAGCAGCATCAGCCGCACTATAACATCCTGCTCAAGGATGATAAGGGCTATCCGTTTATAAGGCTTAATAAAAAAGCGCCGTATCCGCGCTTTACGATAGTTGGCAGTGCTAAAAAGGACGGAGCATCGTACTTTGGCCCCTTCGGCGGCAGAAGCGTAACGCGCGACATAATCGACGCTGCCTCAAAGGCGGTGGGGCTGTCAACCTGCTCAAAGCATTTTCCGCGCGATATTGGGAAGGACAGACCCTGCCTTAACTACCACATGGGCAATTGCCGCGGCTGGTGCAGGGGAGAGCTTTCGCAGGAGGAGTACCGCCTCGCTGTGGAGCAGGTCTGCCTTATCCTCGGCGGAAAAACCTCCGACCTTATCGAGGAGCTTACGGCAAAAATGCTTGAAGCCTCCGAGCAGCTGAGGTTTGAAGCCGCCGCCGAGCTGCGCGACAGGATAAAGGCGATAAAGAGCGTATCCAACAAGCAGAAGGTCATAGCCACGGCTTTTTCCGATACCGATGCAATAGGCTTTGCACGCGGAGCAAAAAGCTGCTTTGTGGTTCTGCATTTTAACGACGGCTCGCTGACCGGTAAGGACTTTGAGCTTATCTCAGAACCGCTCGAGAGCGATGCCGATGCCATATCGGCCTATATGCGCCAGTATTACGCCTCGCGCGGCATAATGCCGAAAAATATTCTGCTGCGTGAAATGCCGGAGGATGCCGAGGCCTTGGGTGAGCTGCTTTATCAGCTTTCCGGCCGCAAGGTGAGCATCGAGGTTCCGCAGCGCGGCGAAAGACTCCGACTTGTCGAGCGTGCAGAGATGAACGCATCCGAGGAGATACTGCGCGCAACGACCGTTCAGCAGCGCAGAACAAATACGCTTATATGGCTTCAGAAGTCGCTTGAGCTGCCCGAGTATCCGGAACGTATCGAAGCGTTCGACGTATCAAACCTCGGCGACACGGGCATCGTGGCGGCAATGACGGTGCATAAGGACGGAAAGCCTTATAAAAAAGACTATCGCAAGTTCAGAATACGCGATCTTGATATTAGAGATGACTATGCGAGCATGACACAGGCCGTTTACAGACGCTTTGCGCATCTCAAAAACGGCGACAGCGGCTTTTCGGAAGCGCCGCAGCTGCTGCTGATAGACGGCGGCATTACCCACGCCGCAGCGGCCGAGAGCGCGCTGAAAGAGCTTGGCATAAGCGTTCCTGTGTTCGGCATGGTGAAGGATGACCGGCACAGAACAAGAGCGCTCGTCACAAGTGCAGGCCGTGAGATCTGCATAAACGGAAACCCGGCTGCGTTTGCGCTCATAGGCAATATTCAGGAGGAAACGCACCGCTTTGCGATAGAATATCAGCGTTCGCTCAGAAACGAGAGCTTCGGTTCGGAGCTGAGCGCCATCCCCGGAGTAGGCAGCGTCCGAAAAAATGAGCTGCTGCGCCATTTCAAGACCCTGAAGGCCATCAAAAACGCAGGACTGGACGAGCTGAGTGCCGTTGTTCCAAAGAATACGGCCAAAGCGGTTTTTGAATATTATCATAAGAGTGAGGAAAAAACATGAGGATCATAAGCGGAACCAAACGAGGAAAAAAGCTCAAAGAGCCTGATAATTACGATATACGCCCGACGACCGATATGGTCAAGGAGTCAATGTTCAATATCGTTCAGTTTGACGTCGAGGGCAGGCGAGTGCTCGATCTTTTTGCCGGAACGGGTCAGCTCGGCATCGAGTGCCTCAGCCGCGGCGCAAAGGAGGTCACATTTGTTGACCAGAGCAGGGAAGCCATAGCTATCGTTAAGCAGAACCTTAAAAGCTGCGGCTTTGAAGCGCGCGTGGTACAGAGCGACTCAATTGCCTTTCTCGAGCGCGGTGCAAAGTTTGATCTGATACTGCTTGATCCGCCTTATGCGACAAATCTCATAGATAAAGCACTGCAAATTATCAATTCCGTTGACATCTTGACGGAAAGTGGTATAATTGTGTGCGAAAGTGGGCGCGAAAAGCCCATGCCGGAGATGAATATGCCTTACTTTAAGTGTAAGGAGTATAATTACGGCAAAGTTAAGCTTACAACCTACAGCAGGGAGACAGATAAATGAGTCTTGCTATATGCCCCGGCAGCTTTGATCCGATAACACTCGGACACCTTGATATAATAAGCCGCTCGGCGCAGATATTTGATAACGTCATCGTTTGCATTATGTTCAATTCCAATAAGACCAAGCCCATGTTTGCGATAAGCGAGCGCGTCGAGATGGTCAAAAAAGTTGTCGAGCGTTTTCCCAACGTCAGGGTAGATACCTCCGACGGGCTGCTTGCCGAATACGCAAAGCAGTTTGACGGTGCAGTTATTGTCAAGGGCCTGAGGGCCGCATCTGATTTTGAATATGAATTTCAGATGAACCATATTAATAAAAAGATCAACCCCGAGCTGGAAACTATGTTTCTTACGGCAAACGAAAAATACACTTTTCTTAGCTCATCCGTCGTGCGCGAAGTCGCATCGTACGGCGCCGATCTTACGGGCTTTGTGCCGCGCGAGATAGTGGCCGAGATAGAAGAAAAGGCTAAGTTATGGAGGCAGAAGTAATATGAGCGAGAAAAACGTTGAGGTAATGGAGCTTATCGAAACTCTCTACAGTATGGTGACCGAAGCATGGGGTGTTCCGCTCGGAAACGATAAGTGCATCGTCGAGAGAGAAAATGTCCTTGAGATACTCAATGAGATAAAAACGCGCATCCCCGTTGAGCTTGCCGAGGCAAAGCGCCTTGTTTCCACCCGTGATGAGTTCATCGGCAACGCAAAGCGCGAGGCGGAGTCTATCCGCAAGAATGCAGAGGATAAGGCTCGCGCGATGCTTGAAGAGCAGGAGATCGTGCGTGTTGCAAAGCAGCACAGCGCAGAGCTCGTATCCAATGCCGAGTATAAATCCAAGGAGCTGCGCAGAGTTGCAAACGAATATGTCGATGAGATCCTCCGCCGCACGGAAGAGACCGTCGGCTCGGCGCTCAAATCGATCAATCAGTCGCGCGCAAGCTTCCGCAGCCTTGCAGGCTCGGCCGCACCGGCTCAGCCCGTAACGCAGGACGACGATGATGACACCGAGTGAGTTTAATCTTTAGTCCTTAGCTTTGCTTTATTTAAATGAATATAGTAAAAAATCAGGAGTCCGTTCGGACTCCTGATTTTCTTTGGGGAAGGAATCAATAAAAAGAAATAAGGAAGGAGAATAATGATTTGGTAAGTTTAAGAGATGCTTTCTTGGGGGATCCGGAAGCCCGGTGCATCTGAAACCGGACTTCCGGAAAATATGGGGGGAAGAGGATAGTGAGAAATAGCGATTTAATCAGATGAGCTTCTTCTCGCGAAGATCAGCTATCTTTGCGTCGTCGTAGCCCAGAATACCCTTGAGGATATCGTCGGTATCCTGACCGAGTCTCGGAGCGCCGCGCCATACCTTGCCCGGGGTGCCGGACAGCTTCGGAACGATACCGAAAGCGGTGATGTCCTTGTCGAGAGTCTGGTCGTGGTATTCGATGAAGTCTCCGCGGCTCTGATAGTGAGGATTCTCCAGGCAGTCCTTGGGTCCCATTACACGGCTGCAGGGAACTTTAAACTTTGCCATTGCGTCCTCGATCTCCTGTGCGGTGTGAGCAGCGCACCAGTCGATGACCTTTGCGTCGAGCTCGCGGCCCTTTTCGGAAGCAACTGCCTCAAGTCCGGAGGAGCAGTCTTTGTAGTTGAAGTAGTCAAGGTCAAAACCGAGTGCCTGAATAGCTCTCTTGTAAACGCCGGGGCCGAATGCGCCAATAGCGACGTCGTAGCCGTCCTTGGACTTGAACAGACCGTAAGGCTGGAAAGCGGCGGACTTGTTGCCGGAACGGGTGTTCTCACGTCCTGCCATGGTGTAGGAGGTGTACAGATCGCAGCAGTAGCTTGCCTGAACCTCGAACTGAGCAATGTCAACTATCTGGCCCTTGCCGGTCTTGAGAACGTTGATATATGCTGCGAGGACGCCGAATACGGCAGCGTATGCGGAGGTGAAGTCGTTGAGCCAGGGCTTGCCGACGACGGGATCGCCGTCCTTTTCGCCGTTGAGGCCCATCCAGCCGGAGAATGCCTGGCCGATCATGTCATAGGAAGCTCTGTCGCAGTACTCGGGCAGACCGCCGAATGCAGGGTTGCCGTAGCCGCTGATGTGAGCAATGATCAGACGGGGGTTGACTGCAAGCAGATCCTCGTCACGGATGCCGAGCTTTTCGAGCCATACCATGTTCTCCATGAACACGTCTGCTTCCTTGATCAGACCGTAGAACAGCTCCTTGACTTCGGGATGCTTGAGGTTAAGCTCAAGAGAAAGAGAGAGCTTGTTGCGGCCGTCCTGTGCCCAGGAGGTGCTGACGGTCTTGCCGTCTTCGTTTGCGAAGGGGGCAAGAACACGGAGAGTGTCGCCGACACCGGGACGCTCGATATGAATGACCTCTGCGCCGAAGTCTGCAAGCAGAGTTGCTGCGAAAGGCATTGCTACCAGAGAGCCAGTGTCAATAATGCGCATTCCTGCGAAAGGACCGTACTCGGGAATAAGAGATTTACGTTCGCTCATTTTTAATTAGCTCCTTTTTAATAAAATTGTATGGGTGTTTTACTTTCTCTTCTTGATCTCTTCGATTATTGCCGGAACGAGGCTGCGGTAATCTGCAACAGCACCGTAGTGGGAAATATCGAAGATGGGAACTCCTGCGGTGTGGTTGATGCTGATGATGCACTTGGAGTTCTGCATGCCGACCTGATACTGGACAGAGCCGGAAATTGCGATGTTGATGATGTGATCGGGCTTTACGGTTGCGCCGGACTGACCGATTTGATCCTCGTGGGGCAGCCAGCCGTTGTCAACGATAGGACGGGAAGCGGCTACCTGACCACCGAGAAACTCTGCAAGCTCACCGAGCATCTTAAGATCCTCTTCGCTCTTTATGCCGCGTCCGCCGCAAACAAGCAGGGAAGCCTTGTCGATAGGCTCGTGGTCGCTGACCTTCTGGGTGTTTTCGATAACCTCGTAGCAATCCTCTGCATCGACGCTGACAGATTCGCTGATGATCTCGCCCTTGCGGCTCTCGTCGGCCTCGAGGGGAACGAACATCTTCGGGCGAACCGTTGCCATCTGGGGACGGCACTCGATAATAACGATGTGAGCAAGAATGCTGCCGCCGTATGCCGGAGTGGTCTGATAGAACACGTCGTCCTCGTCGTAGCCGAGGTCGATAGCGTCTGCGGTAAGTCCGGTCTTGAGAGAGACCATCACGCGCGGAGCAAAGTCACGGCCGAGGCTGGTTGCACCGTAAAGGATGATAGAGGGCTTGTACTTCTCGGCAAGCTGAGTCATAGCCTGCTGATAGGGACGTGCGCTGTAGGATGCAAGTGCTGCGTCCTCTGCAACGATGACCTTGTCTGCACCGTGTGCGATGAGGGTGGGGGCAAGCGCCTTAACGTCGCTGCCAAGGAGAATGGCGTATATATCCTCGCCGTTGTGAGCCTTAAGCTCCTGCGCCTTTGCAAGAAGCTCAAGTGTTACGGGGTTGAGAACACCGTTCTGCTGCTCGGCAAATATCCATATGCCTTTGTAATCTTCTTTTGCCATGTCAGCACCTCCTCAGACAAGATGCTCGTTTGCGAGCATATCAACGAACTGAACTGCCATATCCTCGGCAGAGCCTTCAAAGTACTTGGTGTCGGTATTGCGCTTTTCGGGCTCAAACACCTTCTTGGTGGAGGAAGGCGAGCCGGGAATACCGGTGCGTGCTGTGTCGGCTTCCAAGGCTGCCGCATCCCAAACGGTTCTGGGCTTCTTAAGAGCCTTCATGATGTTTATGGGAGTTGGGTAGCGCGGAGTGTTTATCTCGCTGCAAACGGTAACGAGTGCCGGGAGCTTTGCTCTTACGCGCTGAGTGCAGTCCTCAAGATTGCGGTCGCAAATTACCCAGCCGTCCTGAACGTCGATGCTCGTTGCGAGGGTGATCTGCGGAACGTTGAGGTATGCAGCAGTTGCAGGGCCGGTTTGGGCCGTGTCGCCGTCAACTGCGTGACGGCCGAACAGCAGCAGATCGTAATCGCCGATCTTCTCTGCGGCCTTTGCGAGGGTGTAAGCGGTAGCGAGGGTATCTGCGCCGCCGAATGCGCGGTCGGACAGCAGGTATGCCTCGTCGCAGCCGAGAGCAAGAGCCTTCTTGAGCATATCCTCTGCCTGAGGAGGTCCCATGCTGATCGCAGCGACAGTGCCGCCGTACTTTTCTTTAAGCTGCACCGCAGCCTCTATTGCGTTTGCGTCGAGGGGGTTAATCATGCTCTGCACGCCCTCGCGCTTGAGGTTGCCGGTCTTGGGATCGAGCTTAACGTCGTCCGTATCGGGAACCTGCTTAACAAAAACTAATATTTTCATTTCTATCTCTCCGCTTTGCTTAGATCATTTTGCAAGGACTGCGCCGCTGATGACCATGCGCTGGATCTCGCTGGTGCCTTCGCCGATCTCGAGGAGCTTTGCGTCGCGGTAGAAGCGCTCAACATGGAACTCGCGGCTGTAGCCGTTGCCGCCGAGAACCTGGATGCACTCGTCGCAGATCTCGCAGCACCACTTGGAGCTCATGAGCTTAAGCTCTGCTGCTTCAACGGTGTGACGCTGGCCTTCGCTCTTCATCTGGGCGGTATCCCATACCATCAGGTCGATAGCGCGGATCTTTGCTGCCATGTCTGCAAACTTGAATGCAACGCCCTGGTACTTTGCGATGGGCTTGCCGAAGGTAACGCGCTCGTTTGCGTAGTTCTTAGCAACTTCCATTGCATGCTGTGCAAGGCCGGAAGCGATAGCACCGATCGAGATACGTGCACCGTCAAGAGCCATCATAGCGATCTTGAAGCCTGCGCCTTCCTTGCCGACGAGTGCGTCTGCGGGAAGCTTGATATTGTCGAAGCTCAGCTCGCAGGTTGCGCTGCCGCACATGCCCATCTTGTGCTCGAACTTGCCGACGGTCAGACCCTCTGCGTCCTTCGGGACGATGAAAACGCTGATGCCCTTTGCGCCTGCTTCGGGATCGGTCTTAGCCATGATCAGATAGTAGTCGGCAACACCTGAGTTGGTGATCCATGCCTTGCCGCCGTTGAGAACGTAGCTGCCGTCGGGCTGCTTAACTGCAACGGACTTGATTGCTGCCGCGTCGGAACCGGCGTTGGATTCGGTCAGGCCGAATGCGAAGATCTTGCCTTCTGCTGCGAGAGGGAGGTAGTGGTTCTTCTGCTCTTCGCTGCCGTGAACATAGATCATATCGGCTGCG
>ULXC01035927.1_pt1 | contig 18800 bp, 22 predicted proteins | sample 1960721 | NCBI WGS metagenome assembly ULXC01 (sample SAMEA4835822, study PRJEB28245) | human gut metagenome | biome: gut microbiome; material: fecal sample | place: Denmark | collected 2008
CATTTGCCGAAAGCGGCTGCAAGACCGCCTCGTGCCGCGCGCTTTCCGGAAACAGACGCCGCAGGATCGGCCTGAGCGCATGCGACAGCGCCTCGGCAAGCCCGGATGCGCTCATAAGCTCCATCACCGCACACCACAGGCAAACAGCGCCGCCGATAACTATGCACAATTCGATGGCGGCTTGCGCACCTTCCAGCGCCGCCTGTTGCACCTCCCCCGCTGTTCCGTTCAGGCAGCCGAACAGAACGGAGACGACGATCATCGCCGTCCATATCAGTCCCATAAGCATGACAATTCTCCTCGTTTTTCCAAACACTTGTTTGCGTAATGTATTATTTTGCATGCAGCTAAATACATTTCATTACAAAGCATTCTGTTATTTTGTAGAATTTTTGTGAATACTGAAATTTCTTGTTGACAGGATGAGTAATTTTGGTATAATTAATGGTGTATTTTGTGGGATATAAATTATTCCGAAATGGAGGGAGCCATATATATGAAATCCACAGGTATAGTCAGAAAAGTTGATGAACTCGGCCGCATAGTTCTTCCCATCGAGCTGCGCCGTACTCTTGACATTGCTGAAAAAGACGCACTCGAAATTTTTGTAGAAGGCGATAACATCATTCTTCACAAGTATCATCCTTCCTGCGTCTTCTGCGAGAACACCAAGAACATCATTAGCTACAAAGGCAAGAACGTTTGCCCTGACTGCATCAAAAAGCTCAAGGAGAAAATTTAATCTGCGCGAGCAGCTAAACCGCCGACTTTCAAAGCCGGCGGTTTTTCTTTATGACGCATTGGAGTATGTAACCCTGACCGGCTCTCGGCTCCGCACCCTCCGGAGGAAGATTATTTGCGCCAAGATAAAATGCATACTTTGGCGTGTCCGCCAAAGCTATTCAACGCAGTATTGGCATAGCTCCGTTCCCTCAGACGAGGGATATTTGCGTCAAGACAAGGCGAAGAGCGACGCGCTTACTTTGTGTATGTGCAAGCCCTTAAACACAGCATTAGTACAACACCGCCCCCTCTGACGAGGGATATTTGCGTCAAGACAAGACGACGGCCGAAATGCATACTTTGTGTATGCATAAGGTCGTCAACGCAGTATTGACGCAACACCGCTCCCTCTGACGGAGGATATTTGCGCCAAGACAAGGCGACGGCCGAAATGCATACTTTGTGTATGCATAAGGTCGTCAACGCAGTATTGGCACAAATAGCCCCGTCAGGAGTTATAATAGGTACATTGCACCCATAATAATCAGCAACTCCTTGTCGCCGCTTTCACGGTACATAAGGTACAGAATGAGGATGAGGAGCAGATCCTCGGTCTCGAGATCGCCGAGCTTTTGGGGCAGGTCGCCGAGAATGGGCAGCTTGGCAAAGGGCGTCACGGTTTGAGGCGGCGGACGATGCCGGGGCAAGTTCGGTGGATTTGGCCTGTTATCAGGCTTTTCGCTGCGGCGATCGTCAATGCGCTCGGCACGGCTGCCGTTGCCGCGATAGAGGTTATATGCCGCCATCGTCATCGCCTCCGAGCTTTTCGGCGGCAAGCTCGGCTATGCCGGCAAGGCGCGCAATTTTCATGGCTCTGTCCATTTTGCCGCGCCGCTTTTCGGATAGGAACGGCCGCATAGCCTCAAGCAGCTTTGCGTCGCGGCCGGCGCCGCCCTTGCCCGACAGCATGCCGCTTATTTTTTTCAGCATTGAGGGGTCTATATCCGGCGCAGGCTCCGGCTGTTCGGCCGCGCTGCCGGACATGAGCGATTTTGCAAAGCCTGCAAACCGCTCCATCTCATTGGGGTCATTCAGCAGCTTATTCAGCTTATCCTCAAAATCGCTCAATACGGTTCACCTCACTGCATTGCTTTGCGCAGGCTTTCGGCAAGGCGCTTGCCCTCATCGGTGGACAAAACGCCGCGCAATATATCCTGCAAGGCCGCCATATCGCCGTTTTTTGCGGCTTTCCCGACCGCTTCGGCATCAACAAGACGGCTGACCGCTTTTCCGTCGGCCGACTCGGCGAGCTTCATGAGCGCATCGCTCTTGCCGCTTTTTTTAAGCTCGCTGCCAAGCCGTTCAAGATCTTTCATCACTATCACCCGGTCACATTATATTCACCGACCGGCTCAAGCTTTACAATTTTATTCTCACAGGAGGCAGATTATGAAAATTGCAGTTTTCTCCGACACTCACGGCTTCAGCCGCGGAATGATAAACGCCGTTGAGGAATATAAGCCCGACCAGATCATTCATCTCGGCGACGGGATGCCCGACGCCGAAAAGGTGCGCGAAATGTTTCCGCAGATACCGGTGTGCTGCGTTCCCGGCAACTGCGACGGATACTATGACGACGAGGAAGCCTACAAGCTCATCACCCTCGGGCCGCTCAAGGCATTTCTCACGCACGGCCACCGCTATGCCGTGCGCGGCGGCAAGCTCGACGTGCTGCTGTACGCTGTCGAGTGCTGCGGCGCGCAGATAGCAATGTTCGGGCACACGCACAGGGCGCTTTTTGACCAGATCGGCGGCATTTTCGTGCTAAACCCCGGAACCGCCGGCAAAGCGCCGCGCAGGACCTGGGCAAAGCTCGAGATCACGCCCGACGGCACGGTAAGCTGCGATATTTGCGATATCGTCTCTTAGTTTACAAAAAATCGTAGATTATTTAATATTTTTATACTATAATGGCTTTGCATTTTAACAACAGGAGATATGACATGAAAAGATTTATCGCACTGACACTTGCACTTGTGATGCTCTGCTGCTGCGCGGCAGGCTGCGGCAGCGATACTAAGGAGGACACCGTGATGACCGTCAACGGCACCGCCGTGAGCTTTGACGAGTACATGGCAGGGCTCAACCAGGCGGTCAGCGAGCTTGAGGATCTCTATCAGAGCTATTCCGGAACAAGCGTTGACTGGGACGGCAAGTTCCTTTTCGACGACACCGTGACGAACCTTGAGTGGTGCCTCAAGCGCGCAGGACAGCAGGTAGCACGTTACCGCGTTGTTGAGCAGAAGGCCAAGGAAATGGGCGTTACGCTCACCGACGAGCAAACCACAGCCATTGACGATAAGATCCAGGATATAAAGGATCAGTACGTCACCTCGGACGACAAGGCCGACACCCAGCTTCAGGCGTTCTTCGCCTCCTATGGCTACACCGAGGACAGCTACAGAGAGCGCTGCCGCCTTAACTATCTGTACTCCGATCTGTTCACCGAGATCTACGGCGAGCAGGGCAGCAAGCTCAGCGATGACAAGGTGCAGGCATATGCCGAGGAAAATGACTACATCACCTCAGCGCACATTCTGTTCCTCACCTCCGAGACCGTGACCGATGCCGACGGCAAGTCGACCTCCAAGGAGCTTTCCGACGAGGTAAAGGCAGAAAAGAAGGCCAAGGCAGAGGAGCTTTGCGCAGAGCTTAAGGCCATCACCGACGACACCGAGCGCTGGACGCGCTTTAAAGAGCTTATGAACGAATACAGCGAGGACACCGGCCTTGCGCAGTTCCCCGAGGGCTACTGCTTCACAAAAGGCTCGATGGTCACGGAATACGACGACGCAAGCCGCGCTCTTAAGGAGTACGAGGTAAGCGACGTTGTCGAATCGCAGTTTGGCTACCACGTCATCATGCGTCTGCCGACCAAGGGCACCGACCTTGTTTCCTACAGCAACGGCTATACGCAGTCGGTCGTTCCACTGACATACCTCGCAGCTCCCGTCGAGTTTGACGCAGACATTGCCGATTGGGCAAGCAGCGCCGATATTAAATACACGAAGCTCTATGACAGCATTGATTTCAGGCAGTTTATCACCTCAGCAGGCTTCACCTTCCAGTCCTACGCCGACTACACCGCGGCGAAGAGCAAGGAGTCGTAACCTACTGCTTCAAACATTTAAGCAGCCACGGCAGAACGATCTGCCGTGGCTGTTGTTGTGTTTTTCGCCGTCATGTGATAGTATTTTTCCGGGCTTTGATGCGCAAAGCAGCCGCGCAACCGAAAAGTTGCGCAATAGTTGGTAGTGCAACCGGGCAAAAGCCGCTATACTGAGGCCATCAAAGCAAAGGAGAAAGCATTATGAATTTCGTTGCAACAATGATCCCGTTCGGGATATTCTTCATCGCCGTAGCCTGTCTGGGTATATACTTGACGGTGCTCGTTATAAAGGCTCTGCGCAAATACTTAAAGTCCGAGCCTGTCAGGAGAGAAAAGCAGGAGGCCGCCAGAAACCTCGGCGAGGTTTTGAAGCAGCATCGGGTGGACTGCAAGATGACGCAGGAGTTCGTGGCCGAATCACTGGGAGTGAGCCGTCAGGCCGTTTCCAAGTGGGAGTCCGGAGTTTCCCATAGTTAAAGATACCACACCAGACATAACGACACCACGCTTATACATTATTCTTTGGAATTAAGAAAGGTTTTGCAGAGATTGATAGGGGCAGACATTCCACAATTGAGTGAAATGTCTGCTCTTTTTTCAGTAGAGATCGACTTCGGAGGTAGAATTTTGTAACGCTATGATGTATAATAAATCCAGCATATTCACCACGGAAGGAGCGCCTTAGATGAAATTGATTTGTTCAGATATGCTTCCTGTTGGCTTGGAAAATGGACAGCAATCTATAATTGATTGTATTCATGAACAGTTTGAAAAAGCCGATCAGGTAGAGTTGGCAGTAGGCTATATTTCTAAAGCATCATTGATAGAATTGAACGATATGGTTGAACGGTACAACATTCAGAAAATCTGCTTAAATATTGGAATGTACTTTATTGAAGGGATGCCTGAAAGTTCTTATCGCACAGCACTGGACATAAATGCCGAATGGAATCGAAAAGGCATTGGTGAAATACGGTTGGTAAAGTCTTTCAAATATCACGGCAAGACGTACTGTTTTTATAAAGACAGCGGCATTTTTTCGGCTATTATTGGCTCTGCGAATTTAGGCGTTATAAAATTGGAGGCTTCAAATCGCAGACAATTTGAGACTGCTGTTTTTATTGATAGTGCCGAAGAATGCAGTCAGGCAAGTTGTCTTGTCCAGAGATTGAAGCAGCCAATTTGTTCAGAAAATATTTCTGAGATTACCGGAATGACTTTAATTCACGAAGAAAACACTTCCTTGAATAACATTGAAAATGTTGAAAAAATCCCGATGTCGGAGGTTTCTCTTTATCAGGAATATTTGACTGAAATTTCCTTTGTGCTTCCGTTAAAGGTTCCTAAATATGCAGAACGCCATTTGGATGATGGAAAACATTTTACTAAATCGAATTTAAATGTTTGCTATGCCGCCCCAAGAAGTGCTAGAAAAGCGAGAGATTGGTATGAAACTCAGCTGACGGTAAGCAAAGATATTACACGAGCAGAAGGCTACCCGGAGAAAAATAAGCCGTTTTTTGTGGCTACAGATGATGGATATTGGTTTAAAGTGCATACTACAAGTGATGGAAACAAACAGTTCAGCGCGGTTGGCAATGAACTGATTATGGGACGGTGGATTAAAGGCAGACTTGCGGCTGCAGGGCTTGTTTCCCCGGTAAACGATACAAGGGGAGATACGGACAGGACTGGCATGATTACACAGGAAATGTTGGAGGCATATGGCTGCAATCAGTTGGTGTTGACGAAAACCGCCAAAAAAGCGTTGGACGAGAATGGGAATGAATTAGATGTTTGGTTGTTCTCCTTTGAGTCAAGCGATACAGAAGAGGATTAGTAAAAATGAAGTACCTAAATAGATATTTAAAAACAATATCAGACCGAGGGAATATTAAATTGGCAGAATCAATTTCAAAAACAGCTGAGGATGTAGGAAATCAGTACATAAAAACATTTTCATTCAGCAGTCATGAGATTGGTCTCCTGTTTGGCAACGTACAGTCAGGAAAAACCGGACAGATGTTTGGGATCATGTGTAAAGCGGCTGATTTGGGGTTCCCTGTTTTTGTGTTGTTGACTACAGACAATGTTGTATTGCAGCAGCAAACTCTTGATAGAGTGAAGTCAGATCTTTCGGGATTTTGTATTTGTGGAGAAACAGATGGAGGTCTCTTTTTAGAAAACAGTTTGATTGAACCAACCATTATTGTGTTGAAGAAAAATTACCGTATTTTGAAATTATGGGCTGGCATTTTGAACTCTACTGGTTTTATGAAAGGGAATCCTTTGTTTATTATTGATGATGAAGCAGATGCAGCCTCTTTGAACACGCTTATAAATAAAGGGAAAAAATCATCAATCAATAAATACCTGGATATGATTAAAAATGAATCTTCCAGCAGTATTTATTTGCAGGTAACTGGCACACCGCAGGCGCTACTGCTTCAAACATTGGCATCGGGCTGGCATCCGTATTTTACATACTATTTCCAACCTGGAGAATCGTATTTAGGGGGAGATTTTTTCTTCCCTAAAAATAAGCGAGCTGACTGCATTTCTTTTCTTGAAGAATTAGACAATCCAACAAGATCAGTTCTTCTGCACCATTTGGCTGTTGCTGGGCAAACTGCGGCATCCGGCGGAAAGGTATCAAACTGCTTGATTCATCCGAGTGTAAGGCAAAATGTTCACAGTAGGTTCGCAGCAGATTTCAAAAAAGAATTGAGTTGGTGTTTGGATAATCTACATGGCGCGTTTAAAGAAGCGCTGGAAAAAGAATATGCCTGCCTGAAGCCGGAAAAGAGCGTTGGGGTGTCCTTCGATTCTTTGTTTGCGGAAGCAGAAAAAATGTTGCTGAATAACAGTGTTAAAATACTAATTATGAACGGAAAAAATGAAGTTTCCAGCGAAGAATATGCCTGCGGATATAATATAGTAGTGGGTGGAAATACATTAGGACGCGGGGTGACTTTTCCGGGGCTTCATACGATTTATTATACGAGAACCAGCAAAAAGCCGCAAGCAGATACAATGTGGCAACACAGCCGTATGTTTGGATATGATCGAGACCCTGGACTGATGAAAGTTTTCATTGATGAACCTTTATATAAGCTGTTTGCAGATATAAACGCAACAAATAATTCCATAATTTCACAAGTGGAAAATGGAAGTGAGAGAATCAGAATTTATTACCCGGAAGGGTTAAATCCAACCAGAGCAAATGTTTTGGACAACAAAAAAGTTTCCATGATTTCGGGCGGCACAAATTACTATCCGTTTTCACCGGAAAACGACAGTATAGATGCCTTAGACAGTTTATTGGCTCCGTTTGACGATAAAGAACCGATATATCAAGTGAATCTCCGGCTTATGCAGGAAATTTTAAAACATATTTCATCTGCGGACGACTTTAGCGTACAGGCATTTTCTGATGTACTAAATACAATGCTCTCTGACAAGCCGACTGCTCAGGGATATTTAATTGTACGCAGAAACAGAGACGTTGCAAAAGGAACAGGTGCATTGTTGTCCCCGAATGATTGGTCTCTTGGCGCAGCATACACGGAGCAGACTGTTTTGACTATGTATAAAGTTACTGGAAACAAAGGATGGAATGGAAGAAAATTGTGGGTTCCTAATATTAAACTGCCGTCCGGGGTTGTGTACTACAATGTAACAGAAGAATAGAACATAGGATTACAGGGGGTGAAAAAATGTTTGATACAGAACTTCTGGAAAGGATATTTTGGGAGCCGCTGTCCTCAGGAGCAGACCAGTTGCTTATTATAAGCGGATATGCCACACCAAATATGGCTTCATGGCTTTTTAAAAATATTGAGAAGAAAACAGAAAAGAAAATCGACATATCGCTGATTGTCGGCATGGTTCCTTATGATGGATTAAGCATATCCGTTCATGAAGGGTTTAAATCTCTTGTGGATTCGACAACTCTGCCAGCAGAAGTAGGAAGTTTTTCGTGCAGTTATGTATGTGAAAATGCTCCCGTTCATACAAAACTGTATGTCTGGCTGAAAGAAACAACTCCAATGAGAGCATTTATTGGCTCTGCTAATTTCACACAGAGTGCATTTGGTCGTGAACGCAGAGAAGTTATGACTGAATGTGACTTGCAGGAAGCTATGGCGTATTATAACAAAATAGAACCAGATACCATTTATTGCAATCATGGCGAGATTGAAGATCAGATTGTGCTTCATGCAACACATCCGATTCTTGATGAAGAAAACAATTTGGTTGGAAGTATTACTGGACAAGACATCCCATCCGTTACGCTTTCATTGCTTTCGCGATCAGGAGATGTTGGTAAAAAATCTGGACTTAATTGGGGGCAGCGGAGTAAACGCAATAAGAACGAAGCATATATCCCATTACCTACTAAAATAGCCAGAACAGGATTCTTTCCTTTGGAAGAACAGCATTTTACGGTGCTCACAGATGACCGGCATCAGTTAATTCTCCGTGTTCAGCAACAAGGTGACAAGGCTATCACGACGCCTCTCAGCAATGCACAGTTAGGGGAATATTTCCGAAATAGACTTGGATTGCCTAATGGCGCTTTTGTAACAAAAGCAGATTTGGAGGCGTATGGAAGAACGGATGTGACTTTTTATAAACTGGACGAAGAACAATATTATATGGATTTTGCGGTTCATGATATTCAATGAAAGTGTGGTGACAAAATGGCCGATAATCACACAAAAGAAGTCCGAAGTATGAATATGTCACATATAAGGAGCAAGAACACAAAACCAGAAGAAATTGTTCGAAAATATCTGTTTTCAAAAGGACTGAGATATAGAAAAAATGTCAGGAAACTTCCAGGATGTCCAGACATTGTGCTGAAAAAGTATAAAGCAGTGGTATTTGTCAATGGGTGTTTTTGGCACAAGCATGACTGTGGAAGATTTGTATGGCCTGCATCAAATGTTGAGTATTGGCACGGCAAAATAGAAAGAAACGTTGCAAGAGATCAAGAAAGCTATCGCCAGCTGGGAAATATGGGATGGCGAGTTTTTGTGATTTGGGAGTGTCAGCTTAAAAGGAAAGTGGCAGAGGGTAATTTGGAAGAATTATTTTATGCTATTACAAACAACAAAAAACGGGAAGCGGAGCTTTGATGTTCACAGCTCTGCTTCCTGTTCTTATTCATTGATGTTGGCTTCAATAAAAGGATATTCAATTCCGGCAAAACTTTTTAATATTGCCTCAAAAATAATCTGGGCACCCCGGCATGGAACAGCCATTCCTATTTGTTTGCGAACACTTTCCTTGCTTCCAATAAATTGGTAACTGTCTGGAAAGGTTTGAAGTCTTGCCCGCTCACGATTGGTCAAAGCTCTTGGTTCAGACCAATGATAAATATGGGTTCCGCCGCCGCCGCTTCCAGTTACAGTGTAGGCAGGTTTGGATGGATCAAGTCTTTTATATATTTGACTGATTTTGGCTCCATTGATATGGAGCTGAAGATCTTCTGGAATATCTGCCGTAAAAGCATTTTCTCCGGGTTTAATATGGCTCAGGCGTTTTACAACCGTAGGAGACTGCTTGGTAGTTTCGTTGTTAAAAGCATCTGCTGGAATGGGCGGAACTTCTATTGCAGTTTTGCAGGTGTTGTCAATGTCTTTGTATGGTTCTGGCGAGGGAACACGATATTTTACATTGATGTCATTGCGGATGCCAACTATGATAATACGGTGCCGGGCCTGCGGCACACCATATTGTTCAAACTTATATAGATGCGGCGTCAGTGTGTAACCTGCTTCGCTCATTTCAAGTAAAATCTTAGAAAATGCTTTTCCATCATTAGCATTTCTGAGACCACCTACATTTTCAGCCAAAAACCACATTGGCCTGTATAAATTCAAAACTTTCACGCCATAAGAATAAAGCGGGCCATACACACCGTCCATGCCCTTTTGTTCACCTACAACACTATAGTCATTGCAGGGAAACCCAAATGCCAGAGCATCTATATCTGGAAGCCCAATCAAATTGAACTTGCGGATATCAGCATGATAAACAGTTTCCGGGTGATTCGGACAGATATTATGCCTGTATGTTTCGCAAGTATCTTCATCATAATCATTTGCCCATTGATGGATTATTCTAAAATTTTTGTTTTCAATATGAGCATTCATTGCTCCGTAAGCCAACCCACCAGGACCACAGAACAACTCACCTAATCTAAAAATCATACGGAATCACCTCTGAGATTTCTTTGTAAGTATATCAATTTGTTTCTGAACGAGGTCTCTTTCTTCATCAGTCAATAGATCAACGCCAGAAAAGCACCTCTGATATTGTGTCAAGTCGTTTTCATCGAGATAGCCACACAGCAAGTATAAAGAAATCACACTTACATTATATAATCCAGCCAACTTTTTTAATGTAGTTGGGGCTGGATTTTGAGTTTCGCCCTTTTCAATATGGCTGAGAACTGAATCATGGATTCCCGTTTTTTGATAGACATCATTAAGACTAAAAGTCGAATCCTGACGAAGTTTTCTCAGCTGTTCTCCTAATCGTTTCATGACCAGCCTCCTGACTTCTCTAAGTATAGCACACACGCTGCAAAAAAGCAATGAAATTTTGAAAAACGCTGCGATATTGCAGCATTTTATTTTTACTAATAGTTAGCCAGCGAAACGATAACATTACTCTGCTGATACAGCCAGTCCGTAAATTCTTTCGGGCTGGCTGTTCTGTCTTTTACAGCCTTTTTCCTTTGCAGTGCTTCTTTCTTGAACGCTTCAAATGCTGTCAGCATTTCTTCCAGCCGTTCAGATGGGAAGCCGGTTGTTTTCTTTGCCTTATTGATCTTATTGCGCCAGTTCTGGCACTCGTTTTTGTAGAGCAGGTCATAGTTGTTTTCTCTTGCTCTCTCGTCAAACTCCCGCTTATTTTGAAGCGCCTGCTTCTTTCGGCACTTATCGCCGCACAGCTCATACCGCTGGCTTGTTGCAAGGAAAATACGTCCGCACACTTTGCATTTTCGGAAGCACAGCCCCCAGTCATTCAGGCGATTCAGATAGTAGGTTATCAGCGGATAAAACGTGGCATAGGCGGCAACACATTCTGTTGTGCGCCGGTTGTCTGGATACCAGAGGTCAAGCCGTGTTTCCGCTGCCGGTACGGAGCCGAAAATGCGGCTGGATATATGGAAAGGTTCTGGCCTGCCAGTATCGCTTTCAAATTGCAGAGGGCTTCTCTGCTGAAACATCATGGTAAAATGGCTCATTTTATTCATGAAGCGGTCACAGGCTTTATCTCGTTTCGCCGGTTCTCTTGCCAGCAGATAGCCGTTCCAGATACGGAACGCCGCATACATCCGCAGTGGGTCGCCGGTATCAAATTTTGCTTTTAGAAATTCTCCGGCGGCCTGCTCCAATGCTGGCTGCTTCCAGCGGTTCGAGTGCAGAGCTTCCCGCAGCGGAGCCAGCCCCAATCGGTTCCATTCCCCGTCCGGGTCATGCTCAAAGTCTGCAAGGAAAGTGCCGAGCGGACGGGTTGCGTCGCACAGCACATCCGCATCCCTATCTCCTTGTAAACGGAAGCGCACCTGCAATTCTTCCCCAATCAAAATCCGCTCTTTCATCTTCTTCCTGTCCAGCGTCAGAACAAACAAAATCCGGTCATAACACGGCTCATGCCGCACAAATCCTGTTTCCATCCTATTTCCCTGCCTTTACTTATGGTAATTTTATAATTTAGTAATATCCGTTACACTCATGGTATCGCAGAAGTATTGTTTTGTCAAGGAGAAGCCGCTATGATGATTGCACATGGTAATTCAGTGCCACACAGTACCTTGACAAGTAAATGACCGTCCAAAAGGGATATGACCGGCAGGAGAAGTGACGCATGAAGCGCACCAATGCAGGGATACGCCGCAGGAATGGGGCAGCCGCAGGGATGCGGCTTTTAGGACAACGGCTTTTGGGGAGAACGGCAACAGGAAGCATTGAAACTGATTTTAAGTATGGAGGAACAAAATGAGCGATAACAAGAGATTGAATAACTATGATGAGCTGCCGCTGGTTTTGGACGTGGCGGACATCCGGCGCATTATGGGAATTTCCAGAGTGAGCGCCTACGAGCTGGTACACACGCCCGGTTTTCCGGCATTTCGGAGCGGCAGATTGATTAAGGTCAGCAAAAAGGCGTTCTTTGACTGGATGGCAAAGGGGACTGAACCCGTACCGGGAAACGACAAATGAGGGAAAGGTATCTTCCCCTGTCCGGAATACTGCCGCCCTTTTCTAAGGCGCATACAGAGGGGAAAACCCTTAAAAATGATACCGAAACGCTACACAAAAACCGCCTGTCTGCGTATGCCGGATAGAAACGGGGAAAGGAGCCTGTTATGCCGAGAATGAGTAAGAAGCGCCGGTTGGAGCTGTCTTTCTTCTTAAATGAGCGAAACCGTGTCACTTATAACGAATTGTGCCGGAAATGCTGCCATGACTGCAAGCAGAGCTTCCGGGCAGTTGTGATCGAATGTCCGAAGTATCTTTCCAAGCGTTCCCGTAAAAGGGCGGAGAAAAAGAAAACGGAGCCGGAAACGGCGGAAATCCCTTGAGGAACGAAAGGGCGCACTTCTATACATAGTCCATAGACCATGTATCGTGCGTCCTGCGGAGCTGCCCCCTGACCGCTGATAGAATCCGCTGTCCGGGAGCCTGCGTCGCTTTGCTCCGTACAAGGGGGCTACACCCCCTTGCGCCGCTCAAGCGGCTATCCCCTGTGTCCTTTGTGTCTGCGGCAACCCGTTACCGGCTTGTCACATCCGCAAAGGCTGATAGACGAATACCGATACTTGACCGTTATCCATACGGTCTTTTCTTATCCCATAGCAAAGGAGGGATTGTCACATGAATAAATCACTGGAAGAATTACAAAAGGAATACGAGGAAAACACCGCCAAGCTGGAACATGAACAGCGCAAGCTGCGCCGTCTGGAAAACCGGAAATCTTACTTTGAAAGCGGCTCCCGCAAGCAGCGCAATCACCGGCTCATTACCCGTGGGGCGGCGATTGAGAGCGTCATGCCGGAAGTGAAGATACTGACCGAGCAGGAATTTTATTCCCTGATGGAACGCATATCCGAATGGCAGCCGGTTCAGAACATGGTACAGTTGACCGTTGAGAAGCACAATCAGCCGCCAGTCAGCCCAAAGGACGGTGACTGACAATGGCGCTGTATCATTTGGCAGTCAATCAGATCAAACGCAGCGCCGGGCAGAGCGCCATTGCCGCCGCAGCCTATCGAGCCGGGGAACGGCTTTACAGTGATTACTACGGCGAGTACAGCGACTACACCCGCAAGGGCGGCGTGATCTGTTCCGAGATTATTTTGCCGCCCCATGCCCCGCCGGAGTACCAAGACCGGGCAACCTTATGGAATACAGTGGAACAGGTGGAAAAACACCCAAAGGCCCAGCTTGCATACAGCTTTGACATTGCTTTGCAGAATGAGCTGTCAATGGAGGAAAATATCGGGCTGGCAAAAGAGTTTGTACGGCGCTGTCTGGTAGACCGAGGCATGATTGCTGATCTTGCCATTCACGCCCCGGACGAGGAGGATGGCGGCATCCCAAACCCACATTTCCATGTCATGACGATCATGCGCCCCCTCAATCCAGACGGCACATGGGGACAGAAGCAGCGCCGGGAGTATGTCCTCGACGATGCGGGCAACAGGGTACTGGATGAAGCCGGGAAGCCGGTATTCAACGCCGTACCTACCACCGATTGGGGTAGCCCGGAAACGCTGGAAGAATGGCGGGAAACATGGTGCCGGATGGTGAATGAGAAATTTGCGGAAAAGGGGCTGGACGTCCGCATCGACCACCGCTCCTATGTGCGGCAGGGGCTTGACCTGATCCCCACCGTCCATGAGGGGCCGACCGTCCGGCAGATGGAAGCAAAGGGCATCCGCACCGACAAAGGTGAGCTGAACCGCTGGATCAAAGCAACTAACCGGCTCATGCTGGATATAAAGAAGAAAATCAAATTCCTGTTCGGCTGGATTGCGGAGGTCAAAGAAGAACTTTCCAAGCCAAAGACGCCGAGCCTTGCCGACCTGCTGATCTCCTATTATGAGGACAGGAACGCCGGGGCGTGGAGCCAGAAAGCTAAGGGCAAGAACCTGAAAGAGTTTTCGGAAGCGGTCAATTACCTGATGGAAAACAGGCTGCTGTCACTGGAAGCGTTGGAAACCCGCCTGTCCGCAGTCAGCGCAGAGTTTGACGCATTGAGCGGCGCCATGAAATCCAAATCAGCCCGGATGAAAGAATTGCAGGAGCTGATACGTCAGGGCGAGAATTACAAGCGGTTGAAGCCGGTATATGACGAGCTGAACGGCATCAAGTGGAAAAAGCAGCGGGAGAAATTTGAAACAGCCCATGACGCAGACCTGCGGCTGTTCTACACCGCCCGCCGCATTTTGAAAGAGAAGCTGGACGGCAAGCCGGTGACGTTATCCGCATGGAAACAGGAATATAACCGGCTGCAAGCAGAGTACGCCGAACTGTCCCCGCAGTATAAGCCGCTCCGGGAGGATTTGCTGAAAATGCGCCGGGTACAGCATTGTGTTGACCGGGCATTGGAGCAGCGGCAGACACAGGAGCCGCCGAGAAAGAAACACAATATGGAACTTTGACACAACCGGCAGTTTTCAGGCTACCGGCATTTTTATGGGAGGAAGCATTTGAATGTATTTGAAGCGGTGAAGCAGTCCGTCACCACCCGGCAGGCTGCTTCTTTCTACGGAATACGGGTGGGAAGAAACGGCATGGCCTGCTGTCCGTTCCACAATGACCGGACGCCGAGCATGAAAGTGGACAGCCGCTATTATTGTTTCGGCTGCGGCGCTTCCGGGGATGTGATCGACTTTGCCGCTTCGCTGCATGGTTTGGGAAAACAGGAAGCCGCTGTCAGGCTTGCGGAGGATTTTTCAATTCCCTATGACGGAGCCAGCCGCACGCCGGCGGTAAAAAGAGCGCCGCCCAAGCCGACACCGGCGCAGCGTTTCCGGCGAACGGAACAGCACTGTTTCCGGGTATTGTGCGATTATCTGCACCTGTTGGAACGCTGGAAAACCGAATACGCCCCACAGCCGCAGGATGCCGTCTGGCATCCTCTTTTTGTGGAAGCGTTGCAGAGAATTGATTATGTAGAATATCTGCTGGATATTTTGCTGTTTGGAGAATTGGAAGAAAAAGCGGCGCTGATTGCCGAACAGGAAAAGAGGGTGATTGAGATTGAACGACGAATTTCAGAGCTTGCCGCCAGAGGCACAGGAAGCGGTCATGCGGACAATGGACTGGCTGGAACCGGCACAGACTACGGAGGAAATCAAAGAAATGCTGGAGGGAACGCAGAAAGGCGGCGTGAAGAACAGCATCAAAAACTGTCTGACAGTGTTTCAGCGTGACCCGCTGCTGCGTGGAGCCATCAGCTACAATATTCTCTCTGAGAGGGTAGATATTGTGAAACCGTTAGGATGGGAGAGAGCCAGCGCCACGCTGACCGATATGGATATGAAGTATCTGCTTTTGTATTTGGAAGAACACTACGGGCTTACCAGTGAGAAGAAAGTGGAAAACGCTATCCAGATCGTAGCCAACGAGAACCGCTATCATCCTGTCCGGGATTATCTGAACAGCCTGCAATGGGACGGAACAGAGCGCATCCGCTTTTGCCTGCACCACTTTTTGGGAGCCGATACAGACGATTATACCTTTGAAGCCTTGAAACTGTTTATGATGGGAGCTATCCGGCGGGTATTTCAGCCGGGGAGCAAGTTTGAGGTCATGCTCTGTCTGGTAGGCGGTCAGGGAGCCGGGAAATCCACCTTTTTCCGGCTGCTGGCAGTTAAGGATGAATGGTTTTCCGACGATTTGAAGAAGCTGGACGATGAAAACGTATATCGGAAGCTGCAAGGGCATTGGATTATGGAAATGTCGGAGATGATCGCCACCGCCAACGCCAGAAGCATTGAGGAAATCAAGTCGTTTCTAAGCCGCCAAAAGGAAACCTACAAAGTGCCGTATGAAACCCACCCGGCAGACCGGCTCCGTCAATGCGTGTTTGGAGGAACCACCAACCGGCAGGACTTTCTGCCCCGTGACCGCACCGGCAACCGGCGCTTCATTCCTGTTACCGTGTACCCGGAACGGGCGGAGGTTCACATACTGGACGATGAAGCGACTTCGAGAGCGTATATCGACCAGATGTGGGCGGAAGCCATGACGATCTACCGAAGCGGCAGATACAAGCTGTCTTTCAGCGCCGAGATGAACGCTTATCTGAAAGCCCACCAGCAGGATTTTATGCAGGAGGATACGCAGGCCGGTATGATCTACGCCTATTTGGAGGACTACACCGGCGAGCGGGTATGCTCCAAGCAGCTTTATGAAGAAGCGTTGGGGAACTGCAATCCCCCGGCAGAATGGGAAACGAGGGCGATCTGCGAGATCATGAACACCGGCATTGCAAATGGCAGCATACGGGGCTGGACGGCTTACAAAAACCCCAAGCGGTATAAAAAGTACGGTTCCCAAAAGGGTTGGGAGCGTGTCAACCAGCCCCCAACGGATGGGGATGGTTTTCGGGAGATCACGGAGGAAGAAGCCCGGCAGATGGAGCTGCCCTTTTGAAAAAGCCCCCGGTTGACAGTTTGGTTGACGCTTCGGTTGACAGCCGGTTGACAGGAGAAAGCCTGATATTTGGGGCATTTCTCTCCTTTGTCAACCATGTCAACCAAGAAATCAAAGAAAAGTTAAAATAGAAAAATAGAGAGCCTGCGGATTATTTTCAAAGTCTTTTATGCCGGTTGACACGGTTTGGTTGACATTGGGATATTCCGCACCACACCAGCCTGACATTTCCTTGTCGGGCATATTTCATTTATGGAGGTAACTGCCTATGGCGAAAACCAAGAACGAGAACAACACCAACAACAGCGGCGCCATGCTTACCGCTGCGGACGGCACCCAGTATTTTGTTATTGGGAAAGTCCGCATCAAGGTATCGGAGCATTTCGCAGAGAACGGGAAGCCGCTTAACTGCCTGCTGGAAGATGTGATCCAGCACGCCGCCGCTGCTTCCTGAAAAATATAGATTTGTGACTGTCAATCAGCCCACGCTTATGATATACTTGTACCAGCGAGTATTGTATAAGCGTGGGTTGTTTCTTTTTAAGGAGGATTTAACGTGAAACAATCATACAATACGACGATTTATAACACCGCACTTTATTTGAGATTGAGCCGTGACGATGAGCTTCAGGGCGAAAGCGGCAGCATCCAGACACAGCGCATGATGCTCCGGCAGTATGCCGCCGAGCATGGCCTGACCGTGATCGACGAGTACATCGACGATGGTTGGAGCGGCACGAATTTTGACAGGCCGAGCTTCCAGCGGATGATCGACGACATCGAGGACGGGAAAATCAACTGCGTTGTGACAAAGGATTTATCCCGCTTAGGCAGAAACTACATCCTGACCGGCCAATACACGGAAATCTACTTTCCAAGCAAAGGCGTCCGCTACATTGCCATCAATGACAACGTGGACACTCTCAACGGTGAAAGCGAACTTGCTCCATTTCTGAACATCCTGAATGAAATGCACGCCCGCCAGACCAGCAAAAAGGTCAAAGCGGCCATGCACACCCGTTTCGCAAACGGCGCACACTATGGAGCCTACGCCCCGCTGGGCTATGTCAAAGACCCGGACAAGACCGGGCATCTTCTGATTGATACGGAAACAAGGTGGATTGTGGAGAAGATATTTGACCTTGCCGTACATGGCCGGGGTGCCGCCAGTATCACCCGGATTTTGGTGGAGGAAAAAGTACCTACTCCCGGCTGGCTGAATTTCCAGAGGTACGGCACTTTCGCAAATATCTACGCCGGAGCGCCGGAGGAAAAAGCCTATGCGTGGACGATTGCGCAGGTCAAGAGCATTTTGAAAGAGGAAACCTACATTGGCCACAGCATTCACAACAAGCAGAGCAACATTTCATTCAAGAACAAGAAAAAGGTACGCAAGCCGCAGGAAGAATGGTATCGTGTGGAGAACACCCACGAAGCTATTATTTCCGAAGATGTGTTCCGACAGGTGCAGGAGCAGATCGCCAGCAGGCGCAGACGGCAGAAAAACGGCACAACGCAGATTTTTTCAGGTCTGGTAAAGTGTGCGGACTGCGGCTGGTCGCTGGCTTACGGTGTAAACAGCCAGAACAAAAATCCCTATGCACACTATCATTGCAGCAAGTACGGGCAGGGCTTGCACCAGTGTTCCATGCACTACATCCGTTACGATGTGCTTTACGCTTATGTGCTTTCCCGACTGCAATATTGGTCGCAGCAGGCACAGCAGGACGAGGACAAACTTCTGAAACGGCTTCTCAATGCCAGCGATAAGGAGCGCAGCACCGCCAAGAAAAAACAGGCATCCGAGCTGAAAAAGGCCGAAAAGCGCAAAGCGGAGGTTGACGGGCTGTTCGCCAAGATGTACGAGGACTGGTCTGCCGGGCGCATTACGGAATACAACTTCAATATGCTGTCCGAGAAGTATCAGGGCGAGCAAAAGGAGCTGGACGAAAAAATCCGGCAGCTCCATGAAGCGATGGAAGCCGCCGCACAGACCGCCGTGGACGCTGAAAAGTGGGTAAGGCTGGTAAAACAATATGCAAACCCCACGGAGCTGACCGCCGAGCTTCTGAACACCCTGATTGAAAAAATCCTTGTCCATGAAGCGGTCAAAGGCGAGGACGGCAGCCGTGAGCAGGAAGTAGAGATTTTCTATCGCTTTATAGGTAAAATCGACTGACACATCTTTTTTTACCCAACAATATCTTTAACTAAGGGAAACGGGC
>ULXC01002399.1_pt1 | contig 18599 bp, 18 predicted proteins | sample 1960721 | NCBI WGS metagenome assembly ULXC01 (sample SAMEA4835822, study PRJEB28245) | human gut metagenome | biome: gut microbiome; material: fecal sample | place: Denmark | collected 2008
GGCCGATATCATCCGGCGACAGCGGCAGGGCTGCCATCGCGGCGTTCAGGTGCGCCGTGAGGTTTCCGTGGGTGAGGATAACACAGCGACTGTTTGCCGTTGTTCCCGAGGTGAAATACAGCGCCGCAATGTCATCCGGCTTTGGGCGCGGACGATACTCGCCCTCGCACGCAAGCAGCACCGAGACAAGCTCATGCATCTCTACAAGCCGCAGGCCGGGGTTTGATGCCTTCAGCCGCTCGGCCTCGTGCCTGCTGCCGATCTCGTACACAAGCGCCGTGCAGTCGGCTTTCTTGACGCAATAGTCAAGCTCATCTTCCTTTGCGTCAACAGACAGCGGAACAGCAACACAGCCGCCCGTCACTATTGAGAAAAACGCCGTTATCCACGCAGCGCAGTTGCGCCCGAGAACGGCAATATGCTCGTCCTGCCTGCCCTCGCTGCACACAATATGCGCAAATGCACAGCAGCAGTGACGAAGCTGCAGACCCGTTATGTACGGCAAAAGCTTATCACTGCTGATAAAAAATTCGGTGTTCGGATATCGCTCCGCCGCCGTATCGACAAGCTCGCGGAGATCTCTGTAGCTGACGAAGGAAAAATGCTTTGCACTCACGTCTTTCACCTACCAAGATAGTATGTTTGTATAGATTATATTCCCATAAAATCCGGCAGTCAACATACAATCGCAGTAAAATTGTCAAACTTTTGGCTATTATTAATATTTAAAAGCTCACCAAACGGTGAGCTTTTAAATATTAAGGTGACGATGTCGAGTCTCAAGTTATCGTGCGTGATATCTTCGACACGGCGCTGCTTAGAAGGTTCAAGTGCCTGTCGCAATTTGCCTCCATCCGCGTGGTCGGGCCGGAGATGCTTATGGCGGCATAAGCGTGCCCCGAGCTGTCAAGCAGAGGCATGGCATAGCAGGTAAGTCCCAGCTCTGCCTCCTCATTATCGCAGGCATAGCCCTTGCTGCGTATCTCGTCCAAGGTACGCAGCAGGCTCTGCGCATCCTTAATTGACTGAGCCGTTACCGGCTTAAACTCGGCCCTGCGGATATATTGATTTACAGCCTGTTCCGACTGAAATGCCAGGATCGCCTTGCCGGTTGCCGTGCAATGGGCATAAAGCCGATTGCCGTGTCCATCTTCAAAAATGACGTGCTGAGAACACGGTCGATGAACATTACATGCATGCCGTCATCGAGGATCGATGCATGGCAGGTCTCTCCCGATTTTTCCGCCATTTCGGTAAGATACGGATGCACAAGCGAAACAAGCTCCATTCGATTATAGGCTATCATGCCCAGCGAGAACATATTAAGTCCAAGCCTGTATGCAGAATTCAAAATTTGTAACGCCCTTGGGCGACGACGGCATGTATATACTCGACACTGCCGCCTGGCGCACCGAGCGCCCTGTGATTGACAAGCAGCTGTGTATAAACTGCGGCCTTTGCATGGGATATTGCCCGGTCAATTCGATTTATTGCGAGGGAAAAGAGATTTGCATTTCCTATGATTATTGCAAGGGCTGCGGCATTTGCTCCGTTGAATGTCCGAAAAAGGCCGTCAGCATGGTCCCGGAATGAGGAAAATGATATGGGCAAAATTCAGGCAATGACCGGCAACACGGCAGCTTACCCCGGCGCGGCGCTATGCCGTCCGGATTTGATCGCGGCATATCCGATCACACCGCAGTCATCCGTCGTCGAGGGATTGGCCGGCCTTGTATATAACGGCAAGCTGGATGCACGCTTCGTTCAGGTGGAATCGGAGCATTCGGCGATGAGCGTTGTTCAGGGAGCGGCTGCGGCCGGCGGCCGTGTATTCACGGCGACCTCGGCACAGGGACTGGTGCTTATGTATGAGCCGTATTTCAGGATGTCTACTCTACGCATCCCCATGGTTATGGCTATCGCGACGCGCGAAATGACATCGCCGGAGACAATATGGAGCGGCCAGCAGGACGCCATGAGCGTGCGCGACGCCGGTTGGATACAGATGTTCTGCGAGAGCAATCAGGAAATTCTCGATATGATGATACAGGCGTACCGCATCACAGAGAACGAACGCGTTCACATTCCGGTCAACGTCTGCTACGGCGGCTTTTACAGTTCGCACCTTATGGAGGGACTTGAGGTTCCGACGCAGGAAGCAGTTGACGCATTTTTGCCGGCGCATAACGGCTGCGCCTATCTCGATCCCGGTCATCCGCAGGCGCTCGATCCGCTGACACCGGGCGAGCTTATGATGCACTATCGCAAAAGCCACCTTGATGCCATGCAGTCGGCGCTTGACGTTATCGACGAGGTTGATGCCGAATTTTACAAAGCCTTCGGCCGCAGCTACGGCGGCTGCATTGAAGAATACCTCTGCGATGATGCGGATGTAGTCCTCATAACGGTCGGCGGAATGTCCGGCACAGGCAAAGACGCAGTAGATGCCGCACGCGAAAATGGCATCCGCGCAGGTCTTATAAAGCTGCGCTTTGTTCGCCCGTTCCCCGCTTTCAGGATCGCAAATGCGCTCAAGGGCAAGAGGGCGTTTGCCGTCGTTGACCGCAGCGTTTGCTTCGGCTGGAACGCCGGCCCCATGTACATGGAGACCTGCGCCGCGCTTGCGGATGCCTCGGATGAATATTGCCACTTCTCAGCGATCGGCGGTCTCGGCGGCGCGGATCTGAGCTTTGAGCATATGCTATCGTGCATTGAAAAGCTTGAGCAGGCAAAGAGCAAGCCCGGCGCAAAAGAAACGCTCTGGCTCATGAACGATTGAGGAGGGAGAACGATGAGTTATATTGATGTTTTGAAACAAACGCAAAATGTAATGACCCCCGGTTCATCGGCCTGTCAGGGCTGCGGCGGCGAGCTTATCCTACGCCGCGTCATGCAGATCGCCGGCAGCAACTGCCGACTGCGGCTTCCAGAGCCTTTCCGGAGCCGCCGAGTGCGGAACAAAGATGCTTTATGTCTGCTATGACAACGAAGGCTACATGAACACCGGGTATCAGCGCAGCTCAACAACATCGCTCGGCTCGAGCACATCCACCACTCCGGCCGGCGATGCCATAAGCGGAAAAGAACAGCAGCAAAAATATCTGCCGCTTATCATGGCAATGCACAACATTGAGTACTGCGCAACCGCAAGTCCGTCTAACATGGCAGATCTCGTGGCGAAAATTCAAAAGGGTCTGGACGCAAGCAAGCGCGGCTTTGCATATCTTCATGTGTTTTCCCCCTGCCCGATCGGTTGGAAATTTGCCCCGAGCATGTCGATCGAGGTTGCGAAAAAAGCGGTTGCATCCAACATGTTCCCACTTTGGGAGCGTGAAAACGGGAAGCTTACTTTAAGCCGCAATCCGGCTCCGATCACCGTCGAGGAATTTATTCGCGGCATCGGCAAATTTAAAAAGCTCTCATCCGAGGAGCTTGCCGCCATTCAGCACATGGTCGATGAGCGATACGCGCTGCTTGTGCGTCTTGCAGCGGAGTAAGGCTGACTATAATAAACGATACGCAAAAAGCTCCCCTAACGGGGAGCTTTAGCTTTATTTATTTCGTATGGCTTTCAGATACTATGAGCGGATTTTAGCCCCTTAGCCTGACCGAGGAAAAATTCGTTCAGAGCGGCTGAAATGCCCGACGGGAATACTATTTGTATTTCCCAGGGCTTTCGGGCGCTATGAGCGGACTTTAGCCCATTAGTCTGACCGAGGAAAAATTCGTTCAGAGCGGCTGAAATGCCCGACGGGAATACTATTTGTATTTCCCAGGGCTTTCGGGCGCTATGAGCGAGTTTTAACCGGTCAGACCTCACGGAAGTCATAAGTGCGGTACTGTATAGCTTCCGCTATGTGCATCGCGCCTATGGCTTCCTCGCCTTCGAGATCGGCTATGGTGCGAGCGACGCGGAGGATGCGGTCGTAGCTGCGTGCGGTAAGGCCCATGCGGTCGAAGGCATCGTGCATGAGATGCTCGCACTCAGGCGTGAGAAGGCAGTAGGCGTTGAGCGCCTTGGTACTCATGCCGGCGTTGCTGAGAATGCCGGTGCCCTCAAAGCGCTTGCGCTGAATAAGGCGCGCGGCATCAACGCGGCGCTTTATGTCGTCAGAGCTTTCAGCCGGCGCGCGGTTTTTAAGCTCCTCGTACTCAAGCGCCGGAGCCTCGACGATGATATCGATGCGGTCGAGCAGCGGCCCTGAGATGCGGCTGTGATACGCGCGCACCTCGTTTGCAGAGCAGCGGCAGCGCCCCGACGGATGGCCGTACCATCCGCATTTGCAGGGGTTCATTGCACACACGAGCATGAAGTTTGCCGGAAAGGTCTCGGTCCCGGCAACGCGCGATACGGTGACCTCGCCGTCCTCAAGCGGCTGACGCAGCACCTCGAGCACGTCCTTGCGAAACTCCGGCAGCTCATCGAGAAACAGCACGCCGTTGTGTGCAAGGCTGATCTCGCCCGGGCGCGGAACCGCTCCGCCGCCGGACATTGCAGCGCCCGAAACGGTGTGGTGCGGCGCACGGAACGGGCGTGCGGAGATGATCGGGTTATTCTTACCCGTAAGTCCTGCGACGGAGTAGATCTCCGTGGATTTAAGCATTTCCTCGCGCGTCATATCCGGCAATATGCCGGGCAGGCGCTTGCTCATCATGCTCTTGCCGGCGCCCGGAGGCCCGACCATGAGTATGTTGTGTCCGCCGGCCGCAGCGATCTCCACGGCGCGCTTCACATTCTCCTGACCCTTGACATCGGAAAAATCAAGATATTTCACCGTTGCCGGGTCGAGCTTAGGTATATCCATCGGCTTTATGCGAAATTCTCCCCTGAGATGCGCAATAAGCTCGGACACATTCTCGACGGGATACACCGTCACGCCCTCGGCATAGGAGGCTTCCTGCGCGTTATCGGCAGGCACGAACAGCTCGCGCACGCCCTCGCGCGCGGCGGCGACCGCCATGGGCAGCGCACCGCTGACCGGCCGCAGCGTTCCGTTGAGCGAAAGCTCGCCGAAAAATGCACAGTCGGACTTCGGCTGGCGTATCACGCCAGTTGCGGCAAGAATGCCAAGCATTATCGGCAGATCGTATACCGTTCCGGCCTTTTTCGTGTCCGCCGGCGCAAGATTGACTGTGACGCGGCTGACCGGGAATTTGAAGCCGTTTGATTTTATCGCGGCGCGCACCCTCTCGCGTGCCTCCCTGACTGCGGCGTCGGGCAGACCGACGATATCAAAATTGACAAGGCCGTTGGACACGAAAACCTCAACGGAAACGCCGTAGCCGCCGATGCCCTTGACTCCGAGCGATCTTATCGTTGCAAGCATATTTTACCACCACTGTTTCCAAAAATAGGGACTGCGGAAAAATGCAGTCCCTTTATAATTTTTCTTATTCTTCGACGGGGCAGGTTATCGCTATGTTCAGCTCGTCAAGCTGCTTCTGCTCGACCGTGGAGGGTGCGCCCATCATGACATCCTGCGCGTTCTTGTTCATCGGGAACGGGATGATCTCGCGGATGGAGTCCTCGCCGGCAAGCAGCATAACCATGCGGTCAACGCCCGGGGCGATACCGGCATGAGGGGGTGCGCCGTAGCAGAAGGCATTGTACATAGCCGGGAACTTGGCCTTAACGTCGTCCTCACCGAGGCGAACCATTTCAAACGCCTTTATCATGATCTCGGGATCGTGGTTACGCACGGCGCCCGAGGACAACTCAACGCCGTTGCACACGAGGTCGTACTGGAACGCGGTGATCGAAAGCGGATCGACCTCGCCGCGCTCGGCCTTTTCGAGGATCTCCAGGCCGCCGTTGGGCATGGAGAACGGGTTGTGGCAGAATTCAAGCTCGCCGGACTCCTCGCCGATCTCGTACATCGGGAAATCGACGATCCAGCAGAACTCGTAGCGCTCCTTATCCATATGGCCGGGAACCGCCGCGCCGAGCATCTTTCGCATAACGCCTGCGGTCTTCTGCGCCTCGCCCTTCTTGCCTGCCGTTACGCCGACAAGGCAGCCGGGCTTTAGGCCGAGAGTCTCGGTGAGGGCAGCCTTCTTATCCTGAAGGAACTTTGCAACGCCGCCGGCAAGCTCGCCGTTTTCGTCGACCTTGAACCAGTAGGGCTTCATGCCTGCCTGAACCTCAACATCCGCGCAAACCTTGTCGATCTGCTTACGGGTAAGGTCGCAGCCGGTCACGACGATTGCCTTGACGGTGTTTCCCTCGGCAAAGGGCGCAAAATCGGTGCCGGATACGAGCGCGGTTATGTCCTCAACGACGAGGTCAATGCGCAGATCCGGCTTATCAGAGCCGTACTTTTCCATCGACTCATTATAGCCGATGCGGCGGAAGGGTGCCTTGTTGGATATGTTGTATGTTCCGAACTTTTCAAAAATCGGGGGCAGGACATCCTCAATCACGGCAAAAACATCCTCCTGGCCGGCAAACGACATCTCCATATCGAGCTGATAGAACTCGCCGGGTGAACGATCGCCGCGCGCGTCCTCATCGCGGAAGCAGGGCGCTATCTGGAAATAGCGGTCGAAGCCCGAGGTCATGAGCAGCTGTTTGAACTGCTGCGGCGCCTGCGGCAGAGCATAGAACTTGCCGGGGTGCTTTCTTGCCGGAACGAGATAGTCGCGCGCGCCCTCGGGAGAGGAAGCGGTGAGGATAGGCGTTGTTATCTCAAGGAAATCGTGCTCCATCATCGCCTTGCGCAGGGCGGCGACGACGTTGCAGCGGAGGATGATATTCTGCTTTACGGCCGGATTTCTCAGGTCGAGGTAGCGGTACTTAAGGCGTGTGGTCTCGTCGGCCTCGCGGCTGCGGTTTATTTCAAACGGCAGCTCGTTATAGCGGCAGCGGCCGAGAACTTCGATCTTTTCGGGAACGACCTCGATATCACCGGTGGGGAGCTTGGGGTTTTTGCTCGCGCGCTCGCGAACTGTGCCCTCGACGGAGATGGTGCTCTCCTTGTTTATGCCCTTTATGACCTTCATCATATCCTCGGTCTCGACGACGACCTGCGTCGTGCCGTAAAAATCGCGGACAATGACAAACGCAAAGTTCTGGCCTACCTCGCGGACGTTCTCCATCCATCCGACGATCTTGACCTTTTCTCCGACATTTTCAATACGGAGCTGATTGCAGGTGTGAGTTCTTGACTGTGTCATTTTCTTCTGCCTCCATTATTCTTTGATAACCGCGGCACGGGCGCGATCATCCATGTCTTTCTTTATGAGCGACGCAGCGTCGGCAAAGCCGAGCTTTGTCTGCTCGCCGGTGGTCATATTCTTAACGGCGACGACGTTTTCCGCGATCTCGTCCTCGCCGATGAGGATCACATATGGAATGCCGAGCTTATCGGCATAGCTCATTTTTGCCTTGAACTTTTTCTGCTCGCAGTAAAGCTGAGTTCTCACCCCTGCATCACGCAGCGCGGTTGCCGCGGCGATGGCGTAGCCTAGATCCTCGGCCATGGGGATAACGAGCGCATCGGCAGGAGCCGACACAGTTTCGTCCGAGAGCATGCCCTGCTCGTTGAGAACATAGAAAAGGCGCGTAAGGCCGATCGATATTCCGACGCCCGGCAGCTTTTTATCGGTGTAGTATCCGGCAAGATCATCGTATCTGCCGCCGGAGCAGATCGAGCCTATCTCGGGGTGAGCAGTCATTTCGGTTTCGTAAACCGTACCGGTGTAATAATCAAGGCCGCGCGCTATCGAAAGGTCGATTGCGAAGTTTTCCTCCGGAACGCCAAAATCGGCAAGGTATCTTGTGACGGTCTTGAGCTCCTCAAGGCCCTCGTCAAACAGCTCGTCCATTCCCTTATAGCGCTCAAGTCCGGCAATGACCTCGGCATTCGTGCCGCTTATGGCCATGAAGTCCATAACGTCGTCGGCCTTGTGCGAGAACATGTGCAGCTCGTCCATAAGAAGCTGGCGAACCTTGTTTGGGCCGATCTTATCGAGCTTATCGACCGTGCGCATTATGTCTCCGGCCTTTTCGCTCATGCCGGCAAGGCTGTAAAATCCGTTTAAGAGCTTGCGGTTATTGACCTTTATTTTAAACCCCTTGAGGCCGAGCGCGGTGAAGGTGCGATAGATTATCGCAGGGATTTCCGCCTCGTTTATGATATCGAGCTTACCGTCGCCGATGATATCGATATCGGCCTGATAAAACTCGCGGAAGCGGCCGCGCTGTGCTCTTTCGCCTCGGTAGACCTTGCCTATCTGATAGCGGCGGAACGGAAACGTCAGATGTCCGTAATTTGCCGCGACGAATTTTGCAAGCGGAACGGTCAGGTCAAAGCGCAGTGCAAGGTCGCTGTCGCCCTTATTGAATCTGTATATCTGCTTTTCGGTCTCGCCGCCGCCCTTTGCAAGCAGCACCTCCGCCGATTCGATCACCGGCGTGTCAAGCGGAGCAAAGCCGTAAACGGAGTAGCTCTTTCTGAGCGTCTCCATCATTTTTTCCATCTTTATCTGGTCTGCCGGAAGCAGCTCCATGAAGCCCGACAGGGTTCTCGGCGCAACTTTTGCCATACTAAATTTTATTCCTTTCAATCACTAAATGCTGCTATTGCTTGAGCAATAACAGCATTCGAGTTTTAATTCGGCGATGCAGCCTACCTGCGCTTTGGATTGACGATATTGCGCCAGTCAAGATCACCGCGCCGCAGGCCCTGAACGAGCACCTCCGCGGTTGCCGCATTGGTTGCAAACGGGATCTGATACTGATCGCACAGGCGTTCGATCTTGTTGATATCGTCAAAGCCGCCGGGGTTTGACGGATCGCAGAAAAACAGTACAAGATCGATCTCGTTATATGATATTCTTGCTCCGATCTGCTGGGCGCCGCCCTGGTCGGCATGCAGATAAAGCGTCACGGGAAGTCCCGTTGCTTCGGATACAAGCTTGCCCGTCGTGTTGGTTGCGCAGACTGAATGCTCGGCCAGAATACCACAATAAGCTATGCAGAACTGGACCATCAGTTCCTTCTTTCTGTCATGTGCCATAAGTGCAATATTCATAAGCTTCCCTCGATTCTGTTTGCGAAATTTCCTATTATAAAAAACACTTTTTATAATTACTGTTTTATTATATACAATGCTTCCGTTTCTTTCAACGCCTTTTTTGACAAAAAGCGCGGTTTTTTATCACTGCAGCAGCTCGCCTTCGACATCGGTAACGTCGGTTGCGGACTTCAGACTGAAGTAAGCCTCGAGTATTTCCTGTGCGATGACCGAGCAGTTTGCGCCCGCGCCGCCCTTCTGAACGACGATGGCCATTGCGATCTCCGGATCGTCAAAGGGCGCATAGCAGATGAAGATACCGTCGTTTGCGATGCTTTCGCCCTTCTGGGCGGTGCCGGTTTTTGCCGCGACATTCGTCATGGTGTAGTTTGGCAGACTTGATTTACCGACAAGGCGCATACCCTCGTGTACGGCATCCCAGTTATACTGCGCGGTTTCGACCTTGCTGAGCACTTCATTCTCGCGCTCGTACACATTTTCGCCGTAACTGTAGCTGCGCACAGATTTGAGTATCGATGCGCTGTGGCGCTCGCCGCCGTTTGCAACGGCTGCGCAGTACTCGGCAAGCTGAAGCGGCGTGAACAAGCTGTCGGACTGGCCGATGGCGGCCTGCATGGTCTGACCGATCGTCCAAACTTCGCCGGTAAGCTCTTCATGGTTTTTTGCATTTGCCATGTTTCCGGTGGATTCGGGCAGCTCAATGCCGGTGCTCTCGCCGAGGCCGAACAGAGCCGCGTATTTATCGAGCTTATCTATGCCGAGGTCATGTCCTGCCGAATAGAAGAAGATGTTGCAGGAGTTCTGGATAGCACCGGTGACGTTCAGATAGCCGTGAGTCAGATGCTGATTGTTCTGCGTATATATCCAGCAATACGGCGCATAGCCATACTGCTCGTATCTTGTATATCTGCCTGTACACTGGATGGTAGTGCCGGTGTTTATTATGCCCTCGGTCAGCGAGGCTATCGCCGTGCACGGCTTGAAGGTCGAGCCGGGCGCATAGCCGCCCTGGAGCGCGCGGTTATAAAGCGGAGCATTTTTATCCTCAAGCAGCTCATTGTATTTTTCCAGCAGCTCGGACGGATCATAGGTCGGCCAGTTTGCAATGGCAAGCGGCTCGCCGGTTTTGACGTTTACGACGACCACGGAGGCGCCGTCGATGACATCCTGCTTTTCAGTGTATGTTCCGCTGGCTATCTGCTGCTCTTTCTTTGAGTCTATCTTTGCCTGGATGGAGGCCACGCCGTTTTCAAGCGCAAGCTCGGCGGCCTCCTGCAGGGCAATGTCAATCGTCAGATACACATTGTTGCCCGGCTCCGGCTCTTCGATATATTCCTTGCTTATGACCGTGCCGTCGGATGCGGAGGTCGTGCGCACGGTGCCGTTTGTTCCGTGCAGGTATTTTTCGAAGGCGTACTCCGCGCCGTCCTTGCCGACGGTCGCATCGGCGGAATAGCCCTGATCCTTATATTTTGCATAGTCGCTGTCGCTCATCGCGCCGGTGTAGCCAAGGATGTGCGCGGCGGCCGAGGTGGCATATTCGCGGACATAGGATTCCTTGATATTTATACCCTCAATGTTGTTTTCGCGCAGCGTGGCTATGAGCTTCATATCCGCATCCTTGACGAAAATATAGTCCGAGGTGTTTATGAGATATCTGACATTTATCGCATAGCGCACGCCGGCGATGATCCTCGCCTCTTCTGCGGTGTAGTTGCTGTCGATCTCATAGCGGTCACGCATGCTCGAGAGTATCTCGACGGCGCTTGCGTTTTCCTTGACTTTGTTTGCTTTCATATAAGCGTCAAGCCGCGCCTGATCCTGCTCGCTGACGTTTTCAAACTCGAACGGAGGACTTTTCGTTATCGGCAGATCGTCGATGTAATCGTCGCCGTAATCGCGGATCATGTTGACAAGCTTTAAGATAACGGCGTTTGAGTCAACGCTGTCGTCATTCGGGAAAAGCTCATCTGTGTTTATCGTCAGGTCATAGCACGATTTATTGGTAACAAGCACTCTGCCGTAGCGGTCAAGGATATTGCCGCGCGCGGCGGTAACGGTGCTGGTCGTCACCATATTATTGCGGCTTTCTTCGTAATACTTCTCGCCCTCGATTATCTGGAGCTTATACAGGGCAACGATATACACCGTGATCAGCATTGCAAACACCAGTGCAAGCGCTATAAGTCTTTCTTTCTTAATAATGTTCATCGGGTATCCTCAATCAGTATTGCGCATGCATTATTCCGCCTTCTTTAAACGGAAGATACAGCAGCATGACCGGCAGCACGGACAAAACGGTCTGCAAAAGCACCGTGATCAATCCTGCGGCAAGCTCCGTTCCGCCGCCGATAAGCGCGTGGATAAGCTGCACTATGCCGCACAGCAGTATCGCCGCCACGCTGAATATCATGAACGCGAAAAAGCTTTTATTGATGTAAAACTCCGAGGCAAAGCCCGCTCCGAAGCCGATCATCGGAAACAGTATCGTAAACAGCACCGTCGTTTCGGAAAAGGCCATATCGGTGAAAAGTCCGAGGAAAATTCCGAAAACCGCGCCGCGAACTCCGCCGAGATATATGCCTGCGGCAACTGCGGCAGCCGGGATTATAAAGCCCTTCGCGCCGAAAATGCTGATCCTTGAAAACAGCACGCTTTGCAGCAGCATGACAAGCAGCATATAGACCGCATATTGGATGACCATGCGGACTTTTTTCCATTCAAGAGCCTGAATCAGTCTGTTGAGCAATTATTCCACCACTTCAAAATCTTTTACTACAAAAACCTGCACGAGCGCGTTGAGGTCGCAGCCGGGCTTGACCTCGCCATACTCTATCTGACCGCCGGCCTCGGTCTTGACCGAGCTTATCGTTCCGACAACAAGTCCCTGGGGAAATGCGCCGCCCGAGCCGGAGGTCATGACCGTGTCGCCCGAGAAGACCTGCGCACCGTCGGCAAGGTAGCTGAGCTTCACGCAGCCCTCCTGCATCATGGCAAAGTCGCCGACGAGCAGGCCGGAAGCGCCGTTTTCGGAAACGAGCGCGCCGATATTCGTGTTAAGGTCGATGACCGTGGAAACCGTAGCCCATGTCGAGCCGACCTCGGTCACCTGTCCGACCATGACGCCGTACTCGGTGATAACGCAGTCACCCACGGCGATATCGGCATTCGTGCCCTTGCTTATCGTGAACGAATTTGCCCAGTTTGACGTCGTCCACGCGACGACCTTGGCCGATTCAAGCGTCATATCGCTGTGCTTTTCCTTGAAGTTAAGCAGCTGGCGGAAGCGCTCGTTTTCCTCGATGGCGGCGGCGCCGTTTCGCGCCTCCTCCTGAGCTTGGGTCAGCTCCGCGCGCAGACGCTCGTTTTCGGCAACGAGCTGGTCATAGTCGTAAAGATATCCGTAAAGGCTCTCCAGCCAATCGGCAACGGAGCTTACCATGCGCTGCACCGGTGCTTTGACCGTGCCCGACACATTCTGTATAAGTCCTGCGTTTCCCTTGAGAAGATAGGATGCCGCCCCGGCGACGAGCGCTATGACGAGCACGATAACGCCGAGCTTTATTCCGTTTTTCTTAAGATAATTTTTTACGTTCAAAAAAGATGCACCCCGATCTCTTCGAGCATTTGGCCAAGCCTGCACAGCGGCAGGCCCATTACGTTGAAATAGTCGCCCTCGAGCCGCCTGACCATGAGCGCGGCTCTGCCCTGAATGCCGTAAGCACCGGCCTTGTCCATCGGCTCTCCGGTCTGAACATAACGGTCGATCTCGCCCTCCGACAGCTTGCGGAAGAAAACCTTCGTACACTCGCTGCCGACGACGATTTTGCCGCCGTACATGACCGTCACGCCGGTGTAAACCTCGTGCGTATTATCCGACAGCAGGTGCAGCATGGCTTTTGCGTCGGTCTCGTCTTTGGGCTTGCCGAGTATCCTGCCGTCTGCCCAAACGATGGTGTCCGCCGCGATGATGAGCGCATTTGCAAAGCCTTTCGCAACCTCTTCGGCCTTTGCCCGTGACAGAGCCTCGACCGTTTCGGCAGGGCCTGCGCCGCGCGGTGCTATCTCTTCGCCCTTTGCCGGAACGACGGCGAAATCAAGCCCCAGCGTTTCAAGCAGCTCCTTTCGCCGCGGCGAGCCGGAGGCAAGCACGATATCCATAGTGTCAGTCAACTCCTCTGTAATAAAGGCCTCGGGTCAGATCGTTCGGCTGATAGTCGCCCTCGCCCTTATATCTCTTTGCGACCTGAACGCACTCGCGCGCGCCCTCGGTCGTGAACATCAGTCTTATTCCCCAAAGCCCCACGCCGCACAGCTCATCGTTTTTATCGGCCATGAACAGCTTTCGGGAATTGTATATCACATTGCGGTGATCGTATTCGCGCACGATGGGGAAGGTCGAGCCCATACGGTCGGAAAGCTGAGCCGGGCTTTGGCAATTGCACGCGCCGAGGCTGTGACTTATCACGCACTGATCCGACACCATGAGCGGAAGCCGCCCATAAGCGATAAGCTCCGTCGGCACGCACTTTGCCATATCGCGAACCTGCGCAAGGCGCAGCTCAAACGATGCCGTTGCGGACAAAAAGCCCATCTTCCGTATCATATCCATCGAATACGAGTTAAACACATTCATGCCGAAATCGGCGCGCGTTTTCATTCCTGCCTTGCGCGCGATTATAACATGTCCGAGGTTTCCGACGAGTGCCTCGTTTATGCCAAGGTCGAACAGCTTTCGCAGCATGACGAATATATCCTTCGTCTCGCTGTCGGTTATAACGCGCGGCAAAACGGCGACCGGCACCGCTCCGCGCTCTTTGAACATGCGCACAAGGTCAAAATTATCGTGCATGACCTTGACGGAAATGTAGATATAATCGGGTCTTGTGTCGGCAAGCTCCTCGGTAAGCTGCTCTGCCGTGCGCACCTGATAGATCATAACGGGATCGGTCACGGCACTCTGCCCCGAGGGCATCTGCGGCATGGGCAGGCTGCGGCGCGGCTGCGGCACTGCGCGGCGCTCGTTGAGAGCCGTGACAAGCTTGCGGCGCAGCTCGTTTATCTCCGACGCAGAGAGGTAAAGTCCGCTCTGCACGCGGCTCTGCGCATCCACGCAGTAGTACGGCGTACCGCCTGTCTTGCCGAGCCTGTCACTCAAGACCTCTGAATTTATCGCCTGACGTATCGCCTTCTGCGGCTCGGCGCCGAAAGCGACTACCTTGTTTCCGCGGTTATCTATAGCTGCCGCCTTGACCGCCTCTCCGGCGTTTACGACGGCGTAAAACTTCACAGGAACGCGGCGCTCTTCCTTGCCGATGTATTCTTTCCTTGCATCGGAAAACATTTTTTCGCCGACCTTGTCGGTTTCGGCTCTCACGCCGAACATGTCGGCCTTATCGCCGTTAAAATAGCCCTGCGTGAAGCCCTGGCGCGAGAATGCGTCGGCAAGGGTCTGCATTTCCTCTGCCGTCGGCTCGCGGCGCTCTTTGATGATTTTTGAGTATATGCCCGTGACTATGCCCGTGTACTCGGGGCGCTTCATTCTGCCCTCGATCTTCACGCAGGCAACGCCGGCGTCCTCGATCTCACGCAGGCGGTCAACAAGGCAATTATCCTTGAGGGAAAGCGGATGGCTGTCCTCCAGTCTGCCGCCCATGGTGTATTCCATGCGGCAGGGCTGGGCGCACATGCCGCGATTGCCGCTGCGGCGGCCTATAAGCGATGACATATAGCACTGCCCCGAATGGCAGAAGCACAGTGCACCGTGGACAAATATCTCAGTTTCTATCGGCGAATGCTTTGTTATGAACTTTATCTGCTCGAAACTCAGCTCGCGCGCAAGGACTGCACGGGTAAGTCCCATCTCGGCCGCTGCCTCAACGCCGGCAAGGTTATGGATGCTCATCTGGGTGCTCGCGTGCAGCGGAATATCCGGCACGGCTTTTTTCAAAACGCTCAAAAGGCCGAGATCCTGCACAAGGATGGCATCCGCGCCGAGATCCGACACGCGTCGGGCAAGCTCGGCAGCCTGCTCCATCTCCCTGTCGCCGACGAGCGTGTTCATCGTGACATAGACCTTGCAGTCGCGTATACGGCAGTATCTGACCGCCTTTTCAAATTCCTCGTCGCTGAAATTTTTTGCTCCGCGGCGAGCATTGAATATTCCAAGTCCCATATACACCGCATCCGCGCCGTTCTGAACGGCGGCAACGACCGCCTCCGGCGAGCCTGCGGGAGAAAGCAGCTCAAGCATATATCCATACCTCTGGCATTTTACTTTTATCGTTGAATTATACCACAAACATGGCTATTGCTACAAGTTAATTTTAATGATATAATTCCTCTTGTTAAAGTCCATTGTGTAAACTTTGAATGAACAGAGGAATCGTCATGCCCACAGCAGAGCAAAACTCAATACCGCACAGCACCGCGGACAAGCTTATTGCCGCACATGACGGCGATGTTGCGCTGCTGTATATCTGGCTCGATCTTAACGGCGGATTTAACGCCGACAGGGCCGCGCGCGAGCTTTGCCGCACCGAGGCCGAGATCAAAAACGCATACGAAAAGCTCTGCCGCATGGAGCTTGCGCGCACGGCCGCGAAGCCGGAGCAGGGGATAAAGCTCCCCCCTGCCGAGGAACTTCCGGAATACACCTCGGCGGATATCGTGCGCCGCTCGAAGGAGGACAGCGGCTTTCAGGCCGTTATCGCCCAGGCGCAGCACAAGCTCGGCAGAGTTCTCTCCACAGCCGATCTGAAAACGCTTTTCGGCATTTACGATTACCTTGCGCTGCCGGCGGACGTTATTTTCATGCTCATCGGTTACTGCATCGACGTTTTCACCGAAAAATACGGTCCCGGCCGGCTGCCCTCGATGCGCAGCATCGAAAAGGAAGCCTACTCATGGGCAAATAAGGAGATCATCACCATCGAGCAGGCCGACGAATACATACGCAATGCCGCCGAGAAGCGCTCGCGCACAGGCGAGCTTAAGACCTCAATGGGGCTCGGCAGCCGCGTGCTCACGCCGACCGAGCGCAAATACATGACCTCGTGGTTCGACATGGGCTTTGATAACGAGGCCATACTCATAGCATACGACCGCACGGTGACAAACACCGGCGCTTTAAAATGGGGATACATGAACAAGATCATGCTCTCGTGGCATGACAAGGGCATACACTCGGCACGGGACGTCGCCGAGCGCGACAGCCGCTCTCCGGCAAGCGCGGTCAAGGCGGAAAATCAGCATAGCAGCAACGTTTCGGGCGATGAGCTCAAGCGTCTGCGCTCAATATACGAAAAGGTTAAAAACGGTTAAACAATGGCACTGGACGGAAAAATTCTGGCGCGCGCCAGAGAGCAGATAGGTCACACGCACGCAAACAATGTTGCCGAGCATTATCTCAGGCAGGAAAAGATTTATTCGCAGATACCCGAGATTCGCCGCATCGACGATCGGCTTCGCGCGCAGATGTCCGAGCTTGTCGGACTTACGATAAAGCGCAGCGCGGATCTTTCCGACGCACTTAAGACGCTGGAGGATGAAAGCCTTGCGCTTCAGGCAAAAAAGGCCGAGCTTTTGCACGCTGCCGATTATCCGGTCGATTATCTTGAGGATATCTACTCATGCCCGAAATGCAAAGACACCGGGTTTATAGGAAGCCAAATGTGCTCCTGCCTCGTCGAGGAATACAACAGGCAGCTCACAAGCGAGCTGAGCACGCTTCTTAAAAACAGCGACGAACGCTTTGAAAACTTCGACCTTTCGCTGTACGGCGAGGCAAGGGAAGCGATGAGCATTGTTTACGACACCTGCCGCGAGTACGCCTCCAGCTTCTCGGAGCGCTCGATGAACCTGCTGTTTCAGGGCGGTACAGGGCTGGGCAAAACGTTCCTGTCGGCATGCATAGCGCGCGTCGTTGCGCAAAACGGTCACTCGGTGTGCTACGACACCGCGGCCTCCGCGCTTGAGGCGTTTGAAATGAAAAAATTCGCGCGCGACGCCGAGGCTGCGGAAAAGGCCTCGACACGGGTCGAGCGCATGCTCGAGTGCGAGCTTATGATCCTTGACGATCTGGGCACCGAAATGCTCACGCAGATAAGCATCTCGGCGCTGTACACGCTTATAAACACGCGCCTTGTCGAGGGCAAGAAGACCATTATCAGCACAAATCTCACCGATGCGGAGCTTGCGCGGCGATACACTCCGCAGATTTGCTCGAGGATAGACGGCGAGTTTCTCAAGCTCCCGTTTGCCGGAACGGATATACGCAAATTGAAAAAGGAGATGTAGGAATGGATCAGCACGAGATCACTCGCGAAATACCCCTGCTAAACGCCGACGGCGAGCTAACGGAGCCGGGCTACGCCAAGAAGCTTCTGCCGGTTTACAGGCGCGCGGACATCAAGGCAAGCCCCATGCGCATCAAGGAATGGGACTATTACCTCATAAACAACGGCCGCTTTGCCCTTGCCCTCACCATCGACGATAACGGCTACATGGGTCTGGACTCGATAAGCCTTCTCAACTTCGAAGAAGGATGGGAGATCACCACGAGCCCCATGTGCTTCATGCCGCTCGGAAAGCGCAAGCTGCCCAAAACGAGCAAGACCGGCGACACGACCGCCATCGGCAAAAACTACAGCATTTATTTCAAAAACAACGGCTCGGGCGTGCGCACGCTGATAGCGCAGATGAAGCGCTTCGGCCCTGCCGGCTCGCTTTACGCAAAGGTCGAGCTTTTCGACGAACCGGAGGAGAGCATGGTCATAGCAACTCCGTTCGATAAACCGGGGCATTTTTACTATAACCAGAAGATAAACTGCATGCGCGCACGCGGTGAGGTCACTTACGACGGTCACACCTATGTTTTTGACCCCTCGGACAGCTTTGCAGTCCTCGATTGGGGGCGCGGCGTGTGGACATACAAAAACACATGGTACTGGGGCTCGGCCTCCGGCGCGGTGGACGGAGTTCCCTTCGGCTGGAACATCGGCTACGGCTTCGGCAACACCTCGGCCGCCAGCGAGAACATGCTGTTTTACAACGGCAAGGCTCACAAGCTCAGTCAGGTAAAATTCAACATTCCCGGCGATGAAAAAGCCTTCATGGAGCCGTGGACCTTCACCTCGGATGACGGCCGCTTTGAAATGGACTTCCGCCCCGTGCTCGACCGTGCATCCTGCACCGACGTCGGGCTTATCAAAAGCGATCAGCATCAGGTATTCGGCCTGTTCACCGGCAAGGCTGTCCTTGACGACGGAAAAGTGATCGAAATAAAAGACTTCCCCGGCTTTGCCGAGAAGGTCTCGAATAAATGGTAACACAGCAATAACCGGGACTGCGGTGCAGTCCCGGTTACTTTATCTCCTGCTCAAGGCCGTCAAACTCCGGCGAGGAGAAAAACTCCGCAAGAGTCATATCCAGCCCGTCGCATATCATTTTTATTGTCAATAGTTTTGGATTGCAGCTTTTTCCGTAAAGAATGTTTTTAATGCTCGACGGCGGCAGCGCACAAACAGTGGCAAGTCTGTTGATGCTCATGTTCCTCTGCTCGCA
>ULXC01023499.1_pt1 | contig 18549 bp, 19 predicted proteins | sample 1960721 | NCBI WGS metagenome assembly ULXC01 (sample SAMEA4835822, study PRJEB28245) | human gut metagenome | biome: gut microbiome; material: fecal sample | place: Denmark | collected 2008
TAAGTAGCCAAACCTCCCGCTTTAAGCATTCCTTCTTCTCCGCATATAACGGGTATTTTTGCTGGTTCGGTTATCGATATTACGGTTGGCATTCCCGCAGAAACCATATTATCGGTTGGCACATATATAGCGTCAACTTTTCCGACAAGATTTTGAACAATTTGCTGTATTTCGTTAGGGTTTGTTATAGTCGCATCTCTCGTTGTTAATCCTATTTCTTCCGCTTTTTTTCTTGCAATGTCTACTTGAAATTTAGAATTCTGTTCGCTTGAATTATATAAAAAAGCGACTCTTTTTGCATTCGGAATTAATCTTTTTAATAAATCCATCTGTTCTTTAACTGGGGTCAAATCGGAAGTTCCCGTAACATTTCCGCCTGGCAAATTATTATCGGCTACAAGTTTTGCATCCGCAGGGTCGGTAACCGCTGTAATAAGTATTGGAATATCTTTTGTAAGATTTGCAACCGCTTGAGCCGCTGGAGTCGCTACCGCTAAAATTAAATCGCTTCTGTCGTTAATAAATTTTTGAGCGATTGTTATGCAATTTGCCTGTTCTCCTTGAGCGTTTTGATAATCGATAATCAAGTTTTTTCCGTCTTCGTATCCCGCTTCTTTTAATCCGTCAATAAAACCTTGACTTGCTTCGTCTAAAGCTGCATGTTCTACTAATTGCAAAATTCCAATTTTAAATTTTGAATCGGAAGATTTACTTTTTGAACATGAAACGCTAAAACTTAATAAAATAATAGATAATATGATTATTATGTTTTTCATATTTGCTCCTTATATTATAATATTATTGAAATTATATAAAATTTTAATTATAAAGTCAAATATTTTTTAACGAATAAATATAACAATAAATTCAAATATATGATATAATTTTAAAATTAAAAAATTAGAGGAAATTTTATTATGATTGATTTAAATAAAATTATTAACGAAAAATATATCGCTAAAGAAGAAAATCCTATAAGCCAAAGCGAAATTTATAATTTAGCATCTTCGATTAATATAAAAAATAATAATAAAAACGAAGCCTTGCTTATAATTGACGCTCAAAGAGATTTTGTAGATATTGAAAAAGGCTCTTTACCCGTTAAAGGAGCTTCTGAAGATATAAAAAGAATAATAAAATTTATTTACGAAAATATTGAATCTTTGTCTTCGATTTATGCCACTATGGATACGCATAATTACGATTCTATTTTTCATCCTTTTTTATGGAAAAAACCAAACGGAGAATATGCTGAGCCTTTTACGGAAATTACTTTAGAGAAAATAGAAAACGGCGAGATTATTCCCGTTTATAAAGATATTCAAATCGATTATGTTAAAAAATTAAAAGAACAGGGAAGCAAAAATTTAATTATTTGGCAGTATCATTGCATTTACGGAACTGACGGTTGGCTTATTGAAAAACAACTTTCAAATATACTTACATTTTTTGAAGTTTCTAAAAAAACATCTATAAAAAAAATAATAAAAGGATTAGATAAATTTACCGAAATGTATGGCACTATAAAACCCGAAGTTATAACGAATAGCAAAAATCAATATGACGACAGTTGGGTAAAAGAAATTAAAAATTACGATAAAATATTTGTTTGCGGAGAAGCTAAAGATTATTGCGTTTATGAAACCGTTAAACAATTTTGCGAAATGTATAAATCGGAAAGAAATATAACCGAAAAAATTTATTTTATGCAAAATTGCTGTAGCTCTATCGGAGATAAAGATATTTGCGATAAAAAATATAAAGAGCTTGAAGATATTTACGGAATTAAATTGATAACGGTATAAAAATTAAATTCTCAAACAAAGCGATTTATTAAAAAGGGCTTACTTCTTAATTGAAGCAAGCCCTCACTCAACGCAACTTTTTATTTTCTAATTCATAGATTTATTTTCTTGTTACCTCTCTGTCTCCTTTAACGAATAAGAAATTACCTATATCTGACAAGAACCAATATCCTATTTTTTCCATGAAAGATTCAGGTCTTTGTCCTAAAAATCTCGTTTCGTCTTTTATCCAAGGAGATATATTAGGATTTCCAGAGTGTCTGGCTTCTGCAAAATATAAGTTAACTCCAAATTCTCTTTTCCATTTATGATGTCCAGTATTTAGAACTATCAACTCTAACTGGTCTTTATCTTTCAAAGCCATGAATTCATTAATTCCGTCATCGTTCAATGCATTGTAAGAGGCTTTACTTACAGCCGTTCTATAAAGTCCGCCTATAGTGTAAGTTCCTACAAAGTCTCCTCCCTTATACCAAGTAATAACCGCTCCAACATATTTCTTAAGAATATATTTAGAGTTTGCGCGGTATTCATGAGCTTTCATAAGGATATCAAAATTTTCATCGAAGTAAAAATAATCGTTACCAGCTTTGAAGGCTTCTTCTGGGCGATGATTAGCGCGGTTTCTAATAAAGAATTCTTTTCCGTCATTCATTCCCGCTCTCGTTATATGAGCTTTCCAGAGTTTATCTAAAGTATTTGTATCTTGGTAGCTTACAACCGCGTATTTTATGTCGTTTTCGTCATTTCCCAAAGCGTAAGGAACATAAATGGTATATAATTTGTCTTTAGTATACCATTCAGGTTTAGCTATACCAGTAGGAAGTCCGCTTCCGCCAGAAGTATTTCCGCCCGTAGTTCCGCCAGTATTTCCACCAGTAGCGCCGCCAGTATTTCCACCAGTAGCGCCTCCAGTATTTCCACCAGTAGTAGTTCCGCCAGTATTTCCGCCTGGAATTTGAGTTTCATTTGTTACGATTGGAGCATTTGGAACTGTAATTCCGCTGCCGCCTGTTCCTTGGTCTGGTTCGTTTTGAGAGAAATTCGATACTTGAGTAGGTTTCTTATTACAAGAAGTAAATCCTGCAATAGAAAAGACTACTATTAATATAATAATAGCTATGCGTTGAGTTGAGTTGAGTTGAGTTGTTTGTAGCGTTTCATAAACTACTCCTTAATATAAATTATAGGATTTTAAACCCTACATACTTAAGATAAGAAATTTTTTTAAATAGTCAAGAACTTTTTTTAATTTTTTTCCTAATTTTTATTAAGATTTTTTATAATATTTTTAGTATATTTTATAGTATTTTTCATAAAAAAGTAAAATTTTAACCTAAAAAATTACATTTTTTATACATTTCATACATTTTAGAATATTTAATAATTTTATTTATAATCAAAATATATTTAATTAAAAAAAATTTAATCATTAAATCGTCATTGCAAACTACTCTCCACCGTCATTTCGAGCGTTAGCGATGGAATATAACTCCCGTTGCAGAATTAAGAAAAGTTTAAAAAATGGAATAAAACTAAATCTATATGATTTTAAATTTAAACTGTTAATGTTTTACCTTTCTCTTATTTTTTGCATAAAAAGGAAGTAAGAGAAAATTTGTAAATGCCTGCAATCAATAATTAGGCGCTTTAGAAGTTATCTTTACATCATGTACATGACTTTCCGCCAAACCTTGATTTGTTATTTTTACAAATTCCGCTTTTTCTTGAAGTTCGTCTATATTTTTAGCGCCGACATAACCCATTCCCGCTCGAACTCCTCCAATAATTTGATAAATTACATCGGCTACATGTCCTTTATATTCCGTTACGCCTTCAATTCCTTCGGGGACAAATTTCGATTTATTAATAACTTCGCTTTGAAAATATCTGTCTTTGCTTCCTTGAATCATAGCTCCAACCGAACCCATTCCTCTATATGGTTTATATTTTTTTCCGTCTATAATTATTACATCTCCAGACGCTTCATAAGTTGAAGAAAATAATCCTCCCGCCATAATCGCATCTGCTCCGACTGCGAAAGCTTTAACTATATCACCCGAATATTTTATTCCGCCGTCAGCGATAGAACCGACATTATTTTTTTTAGCGATTTGAGAAGCGTCTAATATTGCCGTAAGTTGCGGAACTCCGATACCAGCTATTATTCTTGTCGTGCATATTGAACCCGCTCCAATTCCTATTTTTATAGCGTCAACTCCAGCGTCAATTAAAGCTTTAGCTCCTTCAGAAGTCGCAATATTTCCAGCAATTACATCTATGTCGGAATATAATTTTTTTATTTCTTTTATAGCTTTTAAAACATTTTGAGAATGTCCATGCGCCGTGTCGATAACTATTATATCGACTCCAGCTTCAATAATTTTTTCTATTCTTTTATATCTATCTTCTGAAATTCCTATTGCCGCAGCAACCAATAATTTTCCGTTTTTATCTACGCTTGATAAATTTTTATTTTCTATTTCGTTAAAATTTTTTACCGCTTCAACTTCTTTAGCTTGCATCTCCAAAGGCATATTTTTGTGAACGACTCCAAGCCCTCCGCATAATGCCATAGCTATTGCCATTTTATGTTCGGTTATCGTATCCATTGGCGAGCTTATTAAAGGAATTTTTAATGTTATTTTTTTTGTTAATTTTCTTTCTAAATTTACATCTTTCGGCAAAATATCCGATTCTTTTGGAACTAATAAAACATCATCAAAAGTTAAAGCCTCTCTTATCTTTAAAGACATAATACAATCCTTCTATAAAATTAATAAATACTCCAATATATTTTATTTATTAATCAAAATAATAAATTATGATTAGTAATCGATTAGATAATTTATAATAAAAATAATTAAATTGCAAGAATATAAAACTATTTTATTTAAACTTTATGATTTTGATTTTAGTTTATATATTAATTTAAATAAAATATTATCTAAAAAATCCGAATATAAAAATAATAATGAAAAATAGAAATCATTTTATAATTTTTTCAGTAGTTATTATTATCTTAATAATAGTAGGTTTTGTATCGGTAATAGTCACGGCAGATAATAATATAAAAAAAGAAAGCGAAGCTAAAAAAAATGATAATTCGATTAGAAAAAATATTAAGCCTAAAAATAATAAAATTAAAATATTGATAGACCCTGGACATAACGCCTCAACTAAAGGAAGCGTAGGTTGGCTTGGATACGAATATTATATGACTTTAAGATTGGCAAAACAATTAACGGGAATACTTGACGAAGATAATCGATTTGAATATTTTTTAAGCAGAGACGGAGATTATTATTCAAGTGCGATAAAAGAATATATGACTAATAATTATCAAAAACTTTTGGGAATATATGAAACAAAAATTAGAAAAGATAGCAAATTAGAAAATTTAACGAGATATCAAACTATAGAATTATACGCTATTAGAAATTATGCGATTGATAATAATTACGATTTATTATTGAGTTTGCATTTTGATTATATGCCTTATACAAATAGAAGAGCAAAAACCGAAGGCTTTCATGTTATAGTAAGTCCTTATAACGGAGAGTTTAATGTTTCAATGCAAATAGCAAATAGAATATCTCAAAGAATGCAAGAAAATTATAAAATCTCTCCGACTATAGCTTTAGACAGATATATTCCACAATCCGTATGGAATTTTTACGACAGAGATAATTTATTAAAAGAAGGAATATCGATAAGAGGTTTAATAGTTTTGGGAGACGAGTTTGAATTTGAATATAATAAAAAAACTTTTAAAAAAGATGTTCCTTCCGTTATGGTTGAAGCGGGTTTTATTCATGATTGGAAACTTGGAGGAAATAAAGCCTTAAAAGAAATATCTCAAAAAATATACGAAGCTTTGAAAGACATATATATTAATTAATATTGATAAAATTTAATATTATAGTTAAAATCATATTATCAATTTTGAAATTAAAATTATTTATAAAAAATATGTATAAGAATAAAAAGAAAAAAAGAAATTATAAATATATAACGAAAGAAAAATCAGAGTCTTCTAAAAGATTTGATAGATTTGCAAAATTTCTTAAACATAGACTTTATTTTATGTTTATTCCGCATTCAAAAAAGAAAACGATTACTCTCTCTCTGCCCGTTTACGCGATTATTATTCTTGTAATTATTATATCTGGAGCTTTGCTTGTAACTTTTTCTTTTTTAACTAAAAACACTATAATAGCGAATAAAATAGAAATATTATCGGGAAGCTATAACGATAAACTTGAAGAGATAGATTCTTTAGAAATTTTATTTAATTCTCTTGTTACGAACGATTATTATAGAGCGGATATGCTTAATTTAGTTAATAATTTGAAAGCTAACGATATTAAAAATCATAATGCCGATTTAACTAATTATGATTTTGAAGAAAAAACTGCAATTATAAACGCAAGAGCTGAAGAATTTGAAAAATTAAAAAGTTATTTGGAAGAATTGAAAGTTAATGTAAATTCAAAAAATAGCGCTTTAGAATCCGTTCCGTCAATTTTGCCTATAGATTCTAGATATGCGGTAATATCAATACCTTATCAAAAAGATTCTTTAATATCTAAAGGCATAGGATTTGAAACTATAGCTGGAACTGTAATAAGAAGCGCCGCCACTGGAACGGTTAATAACATATATTACGATAATAACAAAGGTTTTACGATAGTGATTTATCATAAATTTGGAATAATAACGACTTATAGAGGGCTTGCAACCTCTTTTGTGTCGGAAGATAAGGATTTAAAAAAAGGAGAGATTATAGGAAATGCAAAAACGGGAGTATTTGAATACGAATTAAAATTGGCTTCGGAAAATGTTAATCCTTTAATCTTTACATCTTTAAATTAAAAATTGATTGAATTTATTATGGAAAATAAAAACTTAAAAAACGGAATAAAATACGCTTCTCTTGGAATCGAATTTGCAAGTATGATATTAGGACTCGCATTTGTAGGACATTATATTGATAAAAAATTAAATAGTTCGCCTTTGTTTATTATAGTCGGAATATTTTTCGGTTTTATTTCTGGAATATACAGACTTTATAAAATTTCTAAAATTATTGGCAGAAACGATAAAAATTAAAGGACTTATTATGAAACCTATAATAATTAGTTTACTCGACACAGATTTATATAAATTCACTATGCAACAATGCGCTTTAAGACAATTTTCAAATGTTTGGGTTCGTTATGTTTTTAAAAGTAGAAATATTTTAAATTGGACTTATGAAATGCATGAAGAATTATTAAATCAAATAAAAAATTTCTGCTCGATACATTTTAATAAAGAAGAATTAGATTATTTGTCTTCGTTAAGATTTATAAAAAGAGATTATATAGAATTTTTAAAATTATATAAACCTTTAGAAGAACATATAAAAGCTTTATTCAATAATAATAAACTCACAGTTGAAATTGAAGGACCTTGGTATCAAACTATATTATGGGAAATACCAATATTATCTATGATTAGCGAAATATATTATTATTATTCGGTTATAAAAAATAATAAAAAAGAAACGGTTTATAAACAGGGAGAGAAAAATCTAAAAGAAAAAATTGAAAACGAATTAATACCTATGCATGAAGAAAATAAAGGTTTTAAATTTTCGGAGTTTGGAACAAGAAGAAGATTTTCTTTTAATTGGCAGGATAAAGTTATCGATATTCTAAAAAAGAAAATTCCAAAGTCATGTTTTGTAGGCACAAGCAATGTTTATTTTGCAAAAAAATACGATATACTCGCGGTTGGCACTAACGCTCATGAATATTATCAAGTCGGGCAAGCTTTGGATAAAGTGAGACTTGCAGAAAGTCAAAAATTTATGCTTCAATCTTGGGTTAATGAATACAGAGGCGATTTGGGAATAGCGTTATCCGACACTTTGGGAACGGATAAATTTTTAAGAGATTTCGATTTATATTTTGCAAAACTATACGATGGAATAAGGCATGATTCTGGCGACCCTATAAAATGGGGTTATAAGGTTTTAAATCATTACGAAAAGTTAAGAATTAATCCTATGACAAAAACTTTATTATTTAGCGATAGTTTAGATTTTGAAAGAGCTTATAAAATATATAAAGAGTTTAAAGATAAAACAAATGTAACTTTTGGAATAGGCACTTTTATTATGAACGATTTTAAGCCGATTGCAAAACCGCTCAATATAGTAATGAAACTTCAAAGCGTTAACGGTAAGCCTGTTGCAAAATTATCGGACGACAATGGAAAAACTATTTGCGAAGATAAAGAATTTTTGCATTATTTAAAAATCGTTTCGCAGGAATAATAAAAATAAAATGACATTAAAAATAAATAAAATAATAATATGTTTTTTAATCGCGTTATTTTTATTCGCATGCAGTAAAGCTAATAGAGATATAACGGAGAGAGATGAAATAGAACCAAACGATAGCCCCGAATACGCTCAATTTATAGATTCAAATATTTTAATTAAAGCGAATTTAGATTTTGAAGATATTGATTATTATAAAATAAGTCCGACTAACGGATTTATAATGGATTTTTCTATAAAAGTGGAGAATTATTTTGATAATATAATTTTTGAAATATTAGACAATGAGGCTAAAAAAATTTTATTCAAAATAGAAACTAAAGATATTTTAAATTATCATGGAATTATTGAAATGAAAGATTTGATTTTAAATGAAAACGGATTTTTATTTAAATTGACTTCGGATAAATTAGAAGAAAATAAAAAAATAAAATACGATATAAGTTTTAATTTTAAAAACGAATATAATTTTAAAAACGAAAGAGAAAATAACGATAATTTTTATAAAGCTAATATAATAGATTATCCTAATCAAATTATTTATGGTTATTTTATAAAAAATTATAACGGCGATATAAATAATAATATTGATGAAAATATAAAACCTTATTTAAAAAACGAAAATATAATCGATATAGATTTTTATTTAATGAAAAACGAAACGGATATAAACTCTTCGATAAATATTATTTTAGAATATAAAAAAGATATCGATATGATTTTATTTGATAAAGATTATAATTATATTAAAGAATCTAAAAATAAATTATACACAGATTTTAAGAGCGGACAAAAATATTATATAGCTTTAATATTTTACGGCGATAAATATTTGATTGATAGATATAAATTATATTATGATTTTAATTAAAGAGTAATTATCTATATGAAATATAAAATTATTTTGTCAATTCTTCAAAACTTAAAGCGGTAAAAGATTTTTTATCTATTTTTAATTTTTTTCCTACAACTTTATTATAATCTTTAGCGGATATTCCAATGCAAGGTCTCAAAGCTATTAAATCTTTTTCTTTTAGAATTTCATTTTTAAGCATGCTATGATTTAAATATAATCCTCTTTTTGCATATATAAGTTCTTTTTTTTCTTGCTTGCTTAATATTCTTTCTTTCGATAAAGCCTTTTCGCCTCCAAGCAAAGCGACAGTATTATTAAGAGAATTGATTAAATCGCTCATTGATTTTGCATCCAAACTTATTATATGGTCTCCTGATTTTTTTTCGGGAGTTATTGTAAAATGTTTTTCTATTATTTTTGCCCCTAAAGTAAACGCTATTATTGGCGCTTCAATTCCTATAGTATGGTCCGAATAGCCTATTATATTTTTTTTAAATAATTTATTCATAATAGATATTCTATTTAATCTTGCATTTTTAATCGGAGTAGGATATTCAACCGAACAATGCAAAAGAGCGACTTCGTTATTTTTCAATATTTTTAAAGCGTTATTTATATCTTTATTTAAAGCGAGTCCCGTAGACATTATAACGGGTTTTTTTGTTTTAGCTATTGCATTTAATAACGGAATATTATCAATATCGCAAGACGCTATTTTATAAATTTCAATATTATTTTCTTCCATTTCTAAAACAGATTCTATTGAAAAAGGCGTGCTTATAAAAATTATATTGTTTTTTTTCGCTTCTTCTATTAAAGGTTTATACCATTCTTTTTTAAATACTATATCGTTTATTCCATCAAGAGCGTTTTCGGGAAGTTTTAATTCTTTGACATATTCCTTTACGGCAAATAAATTATTAAGAGTAAAACTTTGAAATTTAATAGCATCCGCTCCCGATTTAGCGGCTTCTCTAACCATTTTTAACGCTACTTCAAAATCGCCTTCATGATTGCATCCCGCTTCTGCTATTACAAAGAATTTCTTTTTATTTATAAGATTTTTTAATTTTATAGAACTCATATAGACAACCTAAATTTAAAAAGTAAAAAATTATGAGCTGGCGATGGGACTCGAACCCGCAACCGGCTGATTACAAATCAGCTGCTCTACCAATTGAGCTACGCCAGCGATTTATTTATCAATTAAGTAATATTATATAATATAAAAATAAAATTGCAACCTTGAAAACCTATACAAATCTATTATAATATTAAACTATTAATTATTTTGAGGTTTATAAAATGAAATTCGTTTCTTTCACAGAATGGAACAATACGGAAGCTATAGGAATTGTAAGCAAGGACGATAAAAAAGTAATTGCCGTAAAAGAAATTATACATGATTTTGAATACGGCGAAAATCCTATGATTAAATTAATAAAAAATATGAATAAAGATTTATTAAAAACTCTAAAAAATGCAAGCGAAAATTTTAATAAATATCCTGCTTATTCTATAGAAAATATTCAAATATTATCGCCTATAAGAAAACCTATTCATGATATAATATGCGTTGGAGTAAATTATAGCGACCACTTAAAAGAAATTGAAGGCAATAAACTTATGGATAAAAATAATTCTAAAAAGCCCGTTTATTTTTCTAAAAGAGCGATTGAAATAATAGGACTTGGCGATAAGATTAAGGCGAGATTCGATTTGGATAAATATTTAGATTACGAAGTCGAACTTGCAATTATAATAGGCAAAAAAGGAAAAGATATTTCGGTAAAAAAAGCGAAAGATTATATATTTGGCTACAGCATTTTTAACGATATTTCTTCAAGAACTATACAAAAAGAGCATTCTCAATGGTATAAAGGAAAAAGTTTAGATTATTATAGCGCTATGGGACCATGCATAGTTTATAAAGACGATATAAAAGATATTTTCAATTTGGAAGTGAAAAGCATATTAAACGAAGAAGTAAGACAATCTTCAAATACAAAATATATGATTCATGATATATATAATTTAGTATCCGATATTTCAAAAGGAATGACTTTAGAAGCGGGCGATATAATAGCTACGGGAACGCCAGGCGGAGTCGGTATGTCTTTTAATCCGCCAAAATATATGAAGTCGGGAGATAAAATAGTTTGTTATATAGAAAATATTGGAGAATTAATAAATTTTGTGGAATAAAAAATAAATTATAGATTTAATTTAACTTCGTCCTCGCCCGCGTAACAATATCTACAAACGCATTTATAAATATCATCTCCTATAACTATTCTGTCAATATCTTTTGCTATTCTTTTTGAGTAAATTCCTTTTCTTCCGCAATCGCATTTTCCGAAAACTTTTATATGAATATCGATTAAATCTTCTTCGATTAAATTCGTAACGCTTTCCCAATAATTTCTTTTATAATCCATATCAAGCGAAGCTATATAAAAATCTATATTATTAAAATTTTTTATTAAACTTATAAAATTATTAGTTTCTTTCAAAAAACAAAACTCGTCAATTCCTACAATATCGTAATTTGAAATATAATTATAAATATCTTTTTTATTTAAATCTTCTTCTGTTATAATATCGATTCTTTTGTCTAAAATAACGGTTTTATCTCTACAAAAATATCCTCTGAAAGACATAGCGGGATAAATAAATAAAATTTTAATATCATTTTTTTCCATAAGCAAATAATCTAAAGACTTTATTAAATATTTTGATTTTCCTGCAAACATAGGACCTGTTATTAAATAATTCATAAAATAAAAATCCGAAATAATATAGAAATTATAATTTTTAGATTTTATCAAAAAAATAAACTTTTTCAAGATAATTACTAATAAATTAATATTATTTATTTATTTTTTATATTTTGACAAATATCCGAACAAAATAAACCAGCAAAATTAAAGCGCCTTCCGTCCATAACAAACTAAAGATATCAAAATTATAAGAAATACAAAGGATTTGAGAATAATCCTCTATACAAGTAAATATGCAAATTAAATTTTACCTTATTAAGTAAATCAAAATTCTTATTCTTTTTATACCGAGAAAAAGAACCAAAAAAACTTGGTTTCTTTTTCTAAAAAATTGTAATTACAAGTGAGTAAAACTAACGAAACAATGCACTTTTAATAAAATTTAAATTTTTAAAATCAAATTCAAATAAAAAAAGAGCCCGTATTTCTACGAACTCTTTTATTCTTGTAGATTTTTATATTCTATTATTTTATTATTTTTTAAGAATAAAACCCATTGATAACGAAAGAATTATTGCCTTTATACTATCTCCAAATAAAAACGGAATAGTTCCCTTCATTATAACTTGAGTAAGAGTATAAGGCGAACCCGTTGAAACCGACCATATATATAAGCCTATCATACCGCATATATGAATAATCGCTATTTGGAATACAAATAAAACGGCTGAAGTCTTTACAAAACTATCTTTCTTTATATTGCCTCTTTCAGTCCATTTTCCCAAAGTGAAAGCGCATATACCATAACCGATTATATATCCGGTAGTCGCTCCTATAATACTTGAGCCAGCGATAACGGGAAGCCCAATGGCTGCGGCTAACATATATATTGCAACCGAAACAAATCCCCAGAAACCGCCTAAAGTCATACCCGCCATACATACGGCAAAAGTTCCAAGATTAATTGGAACGGGAGTGAAAGAGAGAAATATTTTTATTTGAGAGGCAACCGCTAAAATAACGGCGAAAAGTATTGAAAGCGCCATTTTTTGAACTATGCCTGCATCGTTAATCAAATAAACTCTCGCATCATTGTATTTTTTAATTAGTGTAGTCATTTTTTTCTCCTTAAAAATTTTTATTTATTTTCTTAATTTATATTTTATTATCTTATAACTTAATTATCCTAATATCGCAAGCAAAACTCCCGCGGCAACGGCGGAGCCTATAACTCCCGATACATTCGGACCCATTGCATGCATCAAAAGGAAATTTTGAGGATTTGCTTCCTGTCCGACTTTATTTGCTACTCTTGCAGCCATTGGAACGGCAGAAACTCCCGCAGAACCTATGAGAGGATTAATTTTATCTTTGCTAAAAAGATTCATTAATTTAGCAAGTAAAACGCCTCCCGCAGTTCCCATAGAAAAAGCGACAAGCCCCAAAACCAATATACCTATAGTTTCAAATCGTAAAAATTTTTCAGCCGCTAATTTGCTTCCAACCGACAAACCCAAAAGAATCGTCACTATATTTATAAATTCGTTTTGAGCGGTTTTTGAAAGCCTTTCTGTAACTCCCGATTCTCTTATTAAATTTCCAAACATTAAAGCACCAATAAGAGGAGCCGCATCAGGTAAAAGTAAAGCGATTAATATAATAACCGTAAGAGGAAAAATAACTTTTTCTCTCTTGCTTACGGGACGAAGTTGTTTCATTACTATTTTTCGCTCTTCTTCCGTTGTCAAAAGTTTCATTATAGGAGGCTGAATTATCGGAACTAAAGCCATATAAGAATATGCGGCAACGGCGATAGCGCCAAGCAAACTTGGGCTTAATTTTGAAGCCGTAAATATGGCTGTAGGACCGTCAGCTCCGCCAATTATTCCTATTGAAGCGGCGTCTTTTAAAGTAAATGTTATAACGGGAACATAAGCCGATAAAAGCATAGCTCCGAGCAGAGTTCCGAATATTCCTATTTGTGCGGCTGCTCCAAGCAAAGCGGTTTTAGGATTGGCAATAAGAGGACCGAAATCCGTCATAGCCCCAACTCCCATAAATATAAACAATGGAAATAAACCCGCTTCTATACCGAAAGTATAAACTTGTCCTAAAAATCCTCCCGCGCTTATAGTAACGGGAATGTTATTAATAACCTGAACTACGGGAATTGCGGCAATATTAGCGACTGGTATATTAGCCAAAATGCCTCCCATACCGATTGGAATTAAAAGCAAAGGCTCAAAACCTTTTGCAATAGCCAAATAAACCAAAACAAGCCCCACGCAAATCATTATAATATTTTGCCATAAAGGAACAGATTTTATTTGTATATCATGCAATTTTATTTCGTATTTTTCCTGAATGCTCTTTTCAAGTTTAGCTTGCTCTTCGGCTTTATCCTCTTCGCTTTTAGGAAAAAATCCGCCGAAAGCCGTATTTCTTAAAAGCGAAATAACCGCTTCCTTCATATCAAGCTTTTCTGTAGAATTATTTTGAGGAAATAAAATTGAAGCCGTCATAAATATAAGCGCAAATACTAAAAATATTCTTTTCATTTGTGTTTTCTCCTTTTCAAATACCTACGCTTAACCGACAATCGCTAATTCTTGTCCCGCTACAATCGAATCGCCAGGTTTAACTTTAATCTCTTTAACCGAACCAGAAACGGAAGATTTTATTTCAACTTCCATTTTCATAGCTTCTACAATCAATATCGTAGTTCCGTCAGAAACTTGAGTTCCAACGGGAGAAACTATTTTTACAACCGTTCCAGGAAGTCCCGCCGTTATAGGAGTAGCCGCTCCGCTTGAAGTAGCTTGAGTAGGAGTCGAAGTCGTTTGAGATATTCCGTCTTTAATAGAATAATCATAACTTACGCCGTCAACTATCGCTTTTCCGTTTTCTATTTTTATTCCATAACTTGAACCGCCGATTGTTATAGTCACTTCGTTGCTTGTCGCTTTAGCGCTTTCTTCAACATTCTTTCTTATTCCTAATTTAGCCTCGCCTTTTAAGAATTGAATTCCTTTTTCTTTACAAGCTGCCGCAATAAATACATTTTCATCTGATAAATCGTTAATTCCCGCGTCTTTAAGTGATTGTTCTGCGGCTTTTCTGCCTTTTTTATTGTTTTTATCGTCAATATCCATAGCAAGTTCTGTAGTCGGTTGCAATCCTAGCTGTTCGCTTGCAATTTTCACTATTTCGGCATCGGGAGTAGTCGGAGTTTTACCAAAATAACCCAAAACCATTTTACCGTATCCGTCTGCTATTTTTTTCCAATTTCCTTGCATTACATTATTAAAAGCCTGCTGAAAATAGAATTGAGAAACGGGAGTTACAGAAGTTCCAAATCCGCCTTTTTCAACCACTTCCGTCATAGCTTTAATAACTTCAGGAAATCTATTCATAACATTAATATCACGCATCATTTGAGTATTTGCCGTTAAAGCTCCGCCTGGCATTGGAGCGAAAGGAATCATTGGCTCTACTGTTCTACTTTCTGGAGGCAAGAAATAATCTTTCATACAATCTTTAAATACTTCTTCTGCGTCTCTTATTTTATCAATATCTATATCAAAATAATAATCCGTTCCTCTTAAAGCATGCCACATAACTATTAAATCGGTTTGACAAGTTCCGCCAGATACTGGCGCTAAAGACAAATCTATATAATCCGCTCCCGCTTCAATAGCCGCTTTATATTGCAATGCTCCGATTCCCGCAGTTTCATGACTATGGACTTGAATACGAATATCGCTTCCAAGTAATTTTCTCGCTTCTTTAACCGTATCGTAAACGACTTGAGGAGTGGTAGTTCCCGAAGCGTCCTTAAAACATACGGAATCGTATTCTACATTATCCATAATTTGTTTTAAAACTTTAGCGTAGAATTCGGAATCATGAGCGCCTTTACATTCAGGAGGAAGAGCCATCATAGTAACGCAAACTTGATGTTTAAGTCCAGCTTCTTTAATACATTTTCCGCTATAAATCAAATTATTAACATCGTTTAATGCATCAAAATTTCTAATAGTAGTCACGCCATGTTTTTTGAATAAATCTGCATGCAATTTAATCATCTCTCTTGGTTGAGATTCTAATCCCACAACATTAACGCCTCTCGCTAAAGTTTGCAAATCGACATCGGGACCTACGGTTTTTCTAAAAGAATCCATTACATCAAAAGCGTTTTCGTTATTATAGAAAAAAGCGCTTTGAAATGTAGCTCCGCCTCCCGATTCAAAATATTTTACTCCCGCATTAACGAAAGCTTCAACGGCGGGCATAAAATCTTTAGATAAAACTCTCGCTCCGTAAACGGATTGAAAGCCGTCTCTAAACGCCGTTATCATAAATTTAATTTCTTTTTTTGACATTATTTAATTTCTCCTTAAAATTAATTAAAAACATTTTTTATATTTATTATTTTTTATTTCTATGTATATGAGCCAAAGCTATCGCTATAGCCTTCATTTTATCTCCGCTTGCCGATTGAACGGGCGCTGACGAAATCGCTTCTTCTTGAGGCGGTATTATTTTATTTATTTGAGCTATAACGACACTTACAAATTTCATTACATAAACCAATATAATTAAAAATAAAACTACAACTCCCATACCGATAAACATTATTTGAATAGCCGCTAATATTTCATTATTCATAGAATTTACTCCAAAAGATTAATTTTTTATGCGATAATTATACAATATTTTTTATTTATATTCAAGAGTATATAATTAATTTAATATTGATATTTTTAATATATTATTTCTATTAATAGTTTTGAATTAGAATATATTTCTTTATTCACTTAATAGAATTATATTTAAATACACAATATAGTGATATCAAGATAACTAATTTTATATAAAGAGTTCAAATCGACTATATTTACGAAAATGATAATCTGGATTGTTTCAATTCGGAGCTTAATTTTTCGTTAGCAGTAAATATGGGAAATTTTTCAGAGAGGTATAGGGTTTATAGCGGGGCAGAATGGAGTATTGAGGTTGCTAAAATATAATTAATTTAAGCATGCCAGATATAGAATGATAAATTTGAAATTGAAAGAATTTTTATATCACAATTTATATATAAACTAAAATTTATTATAATAATAAAATTAATTAATAAAATAAATATTGTCATGATATCCTCCTTAAAAATTTATTGATATCTTTAATAGCACACTCACGCTAAAAGCATGCTTAAAGTAATTATATAACTTTCAAAGAACCTATACCTAAAAGGTAACAAAAGTAAAATGAGTCAATTTTTACATATTTAAATTACTATATAAAGTAGATACACAAGTTTCTCATACTTTTCTACCAATTACGAAATCTATAACTCACATATCTCTTTCATTAAAATAATTATCATCTTCCATATATAAAATTTCTAAATTATTTGCATTAGGATATTTGCCATAATAAATATTCAAGTTGCTATTACAAATAGTAGATTTTACTTCTACATCGTATAATTTTAAATTTGTATAATTATATTTATTACCCAAATTTATTTTACTACATTTAGACATTCCATATACATCTATAGATATAATATTATTATATTTTGAAGTAATTTTAGTATCAAAAATATGATAATCAGAATCTCCATTAAACTCATATAATAGTAAAGCTTTTCCAATAATCGCTACCTTTTAATTTAATCAAATTTTCTAATTAATTAATATGAATTATACATTATATTAAGAATTATGTCAATACTTTTATTAGTAAATTATTTATTTTAATTTTCATAAATAACTACTATTAATACTATCTTTTGGTATCCAACCTAAAACATTTTTAACTTTTCCAATATTTGCATAAATAACAGCATAGCCTATAGTTTGATTACATTATTGATTACATGATTTTTGAGTATTAACGATATATTTTTAATAGAGCTTATTTTTATAATAGTGTTGGATTATTAAATTCATCATCTAATTCCTTTTGTTTTTGCTCTATTTCTCTATAGATATCATAAATTTCATTTTTCTCTTTTTCTATACTATACCCATTGATTTCTTTATGTATAACTTCTGATATTCTATTACAATAATTTGAAATATGCTTTATATATTTGTCAAATATAAATGAATAGTTGATACTTGATGTAGTTTGTGAGTATTTTAAATATTTAAAAATTGATTTTAATTTAGGGTAATATAGCTTATAAGAATTAGGAATATCTTTCTCATATTTTTCCAATAAAGCGATTATTTTATTTATATTATCAGAATAACCTTTAACTATTTTATATATATCATATAAATAATAAAATTGTTGTGATAAACTGCCATTATCATTATTTATATTATAATAATATTTATCTAAATACTCTTCAGTAACTAATTTATCAATATAAAAATCAAATTCTTTGGATATATTAATACATCTATTAATTTTATTTAATTTAGACTGTAATATAAAACCTAGTATGAATATTAAAATTGGAACAATAGCTTCTATACCAACATGTATTATATCCAAATATGATGTTTTTGTTAGACTATAAATAGTATTACTATTTAATCCAAAATTTGTTATTTCAGTATAATTAGTAATATAGTTTGTAATAAAATTAGTTAATATGATTTCATTTGTCATCTATAATTCTCCATAAATAATAGATTAAATAATCATAATTCAAATATTATATTATTTCAATAATACTAAAATAATTATAGTTTCATTTAATAGAGTTATACTAAAATATTATATTCTCACTTAAAGCCTAATTATAAATTAATTAATATTTCTCATTTAAAAAATTTCCTCTTAAACCCATCCCTCCACTTTCTAACAGGTATCCACCAAGCT
>ULXC01064146.1_pt1 | contig 18456 bp, 19 predicted proteins | sample 1960721 | NCBI WGS metagenome assembly ULXC01 (sample SAMEA4835822, study PRJEB28245) | human gut metagenome | biome: gut microbiome; material: fecal sample | place: Denmark | collected 2008
CTGCCCGTCAAAACCGTGTCTGCCCTTGTCAACCGATGGTACGATCAAAAAATATAAAAACGGTGCAGCCCGTATGGACTGCACCGCAAAAATACGATCTATTCAAATTATATTCTGCACGGAAAGCGAAAATATATTCGCTTTACTGCTTCCACCTTTTGCAGCGGTTTGCTATGCGCTTTTTCCGCCGCACACCATGGATGATAAAATACGCAGCCAGCAGCACAACAACGGCGCACATGCAGACAATCGCATATGTATCAACGCCGCCCTGCGTTTTGACCTGGAGCCACAGCGAATCGGTAAAGCGGCTGGTTTCCTCGGAGAGGTTAATGAACGCACGTCCGTTTGAGAGCGTTTCCTCCGTCGGATACGCGATCTCGCTCGCGGCAGTCTCGGGGTTCATATACTGCTTTGCCTCGGATATCGGCGTTGAGTAGCCGAGATAGTCAAGGTTTTCGCCCGATATCTCGGGGTCGCACAGGAAGTTTATATACGCCTCCGCTGCGGCCTTGTTCTGGCAGCCTTTCGGGATGCAGGCAGCGTCGATAAAGAGGTTGAAGCCCTCCTTCGGGAAATAGAAGCCGAGGTCGGGGTTTTCCTGCTGCATGAGCAGATAGTCGCCCGCGTAGTACGGCGCTATCCATGCCTCCTCGCGCTCCATCTTGCTGAATATCTGGTCCATAACATAGCCCTGTACGAGCGGCTTTTGCTCGATGAGCTTATATGTCGCCGATCTCAACTCGTCCTGATCCTCGCTGTTTATGTCAATGCCAAGCAGAAGCTCGGCTATGGCAAACGCATCGCGCGGATTATCGAACATGAGTATCTTGCCGGAATACTTCTCGTTCCACAGCAGATCCCATGAGCCGATATCGCTCTCGGAAACGTACTTTTTGTTGTAAATAACGCCGACCGTTCCCCATGTATACGGCACGGAGTATTTATTCTCCGGATCGTAGGACGTGTTTTTATACGCCTCGTCAACGAGTGCGTAGTTCGGGATATTCGAATAGTCAAGCTCTTCGAGCATATCCTCGGCGATAAGGCGCGCTATCATATAGTCCGAGGGGATGATAACGTCATAGGTGCTGCCGCCGGTCTTGAGCTTGGTGTACATGGTCTCGTTTGAATCGAAGGTCATGTAGTTTACCTTGATGCCGGTTTTTTCGGTGAAGGCCTTGTTGACATCAATATATCCGTCGGTTCCGTCGGATATGTACTGGCCCCAGTTATAGACGTTTATCGTCACGTCGTCGGCCTTTGCCTGAACGGGCAGCATTGTGAATATCATGATCGCGCAAAGCAGAAGCGGCACTATTCTTTTCATGCGCCCACCTTCTTTCCGCGGCGGAACGCACGTCGATTTTCGCGCGAGCGCTTGGCATCGCGCTCCTGCAGGAGATTCATGAGCACCATGACTATAAGTATCGCGGCAAACAGCAGCGTAAACAGAGCGTAGATCTTCGGCTGGAGCGGCTTTTTGGTGTAGTTATAGATCTCCACCGGCAGCGTGACAAAGCGCGGACCGTAAACGAAATAGCTGATAACGAAGTCATCAAGGCTCATGGTGAAGGCCATGAGCGCGCCGGAAACGATGCCCGGCGTTATCTCGTGGATAACAACCTTGTAAAACGCCTGCCATGGCGTGCAGCCGAGGTCGAGCGCCGCCTCGCGCAGGTTCGGATCCATCTGCTTGAGCTTCGGCATTACCGAAAGTATGACATACGGCAGATTGAAGGTTATGTGCGCAATAAGCAGCGTCGCAAAGCCGAGGATGTTGTTTATCTTCATCATCGTTCCGACGAAGGCAAACAGCAGCGCAAGCGATACGCCGGTTACGATCTCGGGGTTAGTCAGCGGAATATTCGTAACGCCCATCGTGAATCGGCGAAGGCGCGGCCCCATCGAGTGAATGCCGAGGGCTGCGCATGTGCCGAGGATGGTTGCGAATATCGAGGACAAAAGCGCAACGATAACGGAGTTTAACAGCAGCGGCAAAAGAACGCTGTCGCGGAAAAGCTCCTTGTAGTTATCAAAGGTGAAGCTCTTGAAAACGGCAATATCCATGCCGCTGTTAAACGAGCCGACGGCGAGGACTATCATCGGGATGTACAAAAACAGCAGGACGATGACAGTAAAGACCTTGTTGAAATTCTTCACAGCGTCACGACCTCCTCTTCCTCATCGCCGAAGCGGTTCATGACCCCGATGCAGATGAATATCATCACCATGAGTATAAGACTGAGAGCTGCGCCGAGGTTCGGATTGTAAGCGGTCTTAAACTGGCTCTCGATAACGTCGCCGATAAGCGTCGTGCCGGAGGAGCCGAGCTTCTGGGAAATGTAAAACGTCGATACTGCCGGAACAAACACCATCGTAAAGCCCGAGATTATTCCCGGCACCGACAGCGGCAGGATAACGCGCTTAAAAACATTAACGCCGTTGCAGCCGAGATCCTGCGCGGCCTCGATAAGGCGGCGGTCGATCTTCATTATGACGGTGTACAGCGGCATTATCATGTACGGCAGATAGTTATAGACCATGCCAAGCACAACGGCGCCGTTATTGCGGATAAGCGGCAACGGCTGAAGGCCGAGCGCGGTTATGAAATTATTGATGATGCCGGTATCCTCCGTAAGTGCGACCCACGCGAGGGTGCGCAGAAGGAAGCTTATGCACATCGGCAGCATAACGAGCATGTACAGAAAGCGCTGAGTCGTCTCCTTGCAGTTTGCGATAAAATACGCAACGGGGTAGCCGATGACGATGCATATAAGCGAGGAGATAAGCGCAAGCCATATGCTCTTTATGAGTATAGGCATATAGTTGCCGAGGTTTGCGATGTTTGCAAAGGTAAATTCGCCGGTGGCTGCGTCTGTAAACGCATAGTAGGCGACGATTGCAAGCGGCACTATCGTAAACAGTGCCATCCAGACAAGATAGGGTGCGGCAAGAGCTTTATTCTTCATCTTTGCCGCCCTCCGAGGCCTCCTCGCTCTCTTCGGCGTCTTCCGGATAGAGGTCGGGGTCGTCCATCTCATCGTACTCGGCGGAATAGGAGCTGTAGTCTCCGAACATGCCGGAGTACTCGCTCTTGTGCATAATGTGGATATCCTCAGGCTCAAGGCGGATACCGATGTACGAGCCGACCTCGTAGAAATCGGTCGTCTGGATAAGCCACTTAAAGCCCTTGAAATCAACTATCGTATCATAATGCACGCCCTTGAACGTTACCGAGGTGACGGTTCCGCAAAGATGTCCGTCATCAGGTGCGACAATGTCAATATCCTCAGGGCGGATAACAACATCAACAGGCTCGTTCTTTTCAAAGCCGAAGTCCACGCATTTGAATTTGCGGCCGAAGAATTTGACCAGTCTGTCCTCAAGCATAATACCGTCGAGGATATTACTCTCGCCGATAAAGTCGGCAACGAACGCGTTCTTCGGCTCGTTATATATATCCTCGGGCGTGCCGATCTGCTGGATGCGGCCCTTATCCATGACGACAACGGTGTCGGACATGGAGAGCGCCTCCTCCTGATCGTGGGTCACATATATAAAAGTGATGCCCATCGCCTGCTGAATGCGCTTTAGCTCGTTCTGCATATCCTTGCGCAGGCGCAAATCGAGTGCGCCGAGCGGTTCGTCAAGAAGCAGAACCTTGGGACGGTTCACAAGAGCGCGCGCAATGGCAACACGCTGCTGCTGACCGCCGGAAAGCTGCGATACCTTGCGGTTTTCAAAGCCCTTGAGGCTTACGATCTCGAGCATTTCGGTAACGCGCTCGTCGATCTCTTCCTCGGGCAGCTTCGCAAGGCGAAGGCCGAACGCAACGTTTTCATAAACATCAAGATGCGGAAACAGCGCATACTTCTGAAACACCGTGTTGACCTTACGTTTGTGAGGCGGGACATCATTGATCCTCACGCCGTCAAAAAGCACGTCGCCGCCTGTGGGTTTTATAAAACCGCCGATTATTCTGAGCGTGGTGGTTTTTCCGCAGCCGGAGGGGCCGAGCAGCGTAAGGAATTCCTTATCATTAAAATACAGGTTAATATCGTCTAAAACGATCTCGTCGTCAAACGCCATTTGACAATTCACAAGGCGAATGAGTTCTTTGGACATTTATCCTCCCCCATTTCATAAAAAATACGAGAAAGGACACTGCGGACCTGCGTCCGGAGTGCCCTTTGCATCGTGAACAATATACATAATAAATCCCTGAAAGTCAACAACTTTCCCGATATTTTTCGAGAATTTTTCAAATACCGTCAAGGCTTGCGATACCAAAGTATTTTTCTGCAAATTCAACGCTTTCGACGGTGAAGCACTTGCCCCTTAAATACTCGAGTATGCCGGCGTCGGTCGGGAAAGCAAACTCGAGCTTATACGAGTAAAGCGCCTGACCTTTTTCGCCGAAATTTTTATTGAACCGCTCGCTGCCGTACTTTCCGTCGCCCAGAAGCGGCATGCCGGCATGAGCCATCTGCGCGCGTATCTGGTGAGTGCGTCCTGTCAGCAGGCGGCACTCCATGAGCGAGAGCGCGCCCGAGGTTTTGATGAGCCTGTATTCCGTAACGGCAGTCTTGGCTCCCGGCTCGGGGCGGTTTTTCACATAGACCTGATTTTTCGCGGCGTCCTTGAACAGATAGTTCTCAAGCCTGCCGCGCGGCTGCTTCGGCTTTCCCTGCACGGCGCAGAGATAGTATTTTTCTATCTCCCTGTCGCGGATCTTGTCGTTTAATATTCTCAGCGCCTCGGCATTTTTCGCCGCAATGACTATGCCGCCGGTGTTGCGGTCAATGCGGTTGCACAAGGCCGGCGCAAAGGAGTTCTCACCTCTCGGGTCCCACTCGCCCTTCTGCGCAAGATACGCCTGAATGTTCGCAATAAGCGTGTTATAGTCCCACGCTCCCGCGCTGTGGCACAAAACGCCCGGCTTTTTATCGGCAAGAATGATGTTCTCATCCTCATAGACGATGTTTATCCGCGGTTTTCCGACCTTGAGGTAGGCATTCTCCTCGCGCGGCTTTTCAAAAAATTCATCGTTTATGTAAAGGCTCAGAACATCACCCTCAGAAAGGCGCGTATCGCGCTTTGCACCCTTGCCGTTTAATTTTATGCGCTTTATTCTTATATACTTTTGCAGAAGCGTTTCCGGCAGCAGCGGTACAGCCTTGCCGACAAATCGGTCAAGCCGCTGACCTGCGTCGTTTCGCCTTACGGTCAGTTCTTTCATACGCGCTATTATACACGCCGAGGGCGAAAAAAATCAAGCCCCCGGAGCATCCGAGGACTTGATCACTTATATTTTATACTCATTAAGCCTTCTGCATGCCTCTGACGGTCATCCAAACCATGCCTGCGAGATATGCTGCTCCGAAAATACCGATACCTGCTACCATTGTTGTGCGCTCCTTTCAAATTTTAGGCCTTGAGTTGATTTCTCTTTGCATGTTTCATTATAGCTATTCCGCCGAGAAAATCAACTGTTTTCTACAAAAACGAGTTTCGCATTTTGTGCATGTTGCACAGTTTTTCTCGTTTTGCAGCCGCATTTTGAAAACTTGCAGAATTGCTTTTGCAGGCATTTTGCAGTTTGCATAATGCAAGGCTTCATTATTCGTTTTGGCCCTGCGGCGGTGTGTAAACGCCCTGTTTTTGCAAGTTTTTGTGTGAGTGCTATGCAAAAACGCATTGCAGGGAGAAAATCGGCTTGCATTTTCCTGCGATTTTGACCGGCAAAGCATGCATTTTTGTTCCCGACTGCAAGCCGTGCGTGCAAGAACGCGGCGGTGAAAACCGCCGCGAAAATTAAGATGTATTAAGAATTTCGTTAAAACAGCACAGCCGCCGGAGATATCTGCGCACAAATAAGTGCAGAAACGAGCATGCCCGATCTCAAGCCCTGCACGACTCGCCGCCCGATTCTGCATTTTGCCGCTTTGGCGGCGCTCTGAAAATCCAAAGTGCTGCTCCGATGGGAGCATATATCCAGGGGAAGCTGACATCTGCGGTCAGTATGGCTCGGTACATCCAATAAAATATCGTGTTCTGAGAAAGCGGTATCGCCTGATTGCCGCCTTCCGCCGCAAGCAGCCACATTTCGCACGGTATGACGATCACATAGCTTGCAAGCAGCAGAAATATTATAGCAGCTCTTGCGATGCGCGACTTGCGCGTCAAAATTGGCTCAACCTTGGCAAAATGCGATATGAGCTGCATTACGCACCACCCGGCAAGCATTATTACCGGTGGGCACAGCAAAGCAATAAGCACTTCGGCAGACCGCGCATGGTACGTCTCATACATGACGGTCTGTGCTGCTCGCAGTACCATTGCAAAAGCCACGGTACATATCGCCGTTATGCTTATGCTAACGATTATTTTCAAAGTATTTTGTTTTCGATCATCTGCCGGAAGCCCATAAATCACCGAGTTTGCGTCGGTCTCCAGAACATTGGCAATGCTCACAATCATATCAACATCCGGTCTAGTCCTGCCTGTTTCATAATTTGAAACGGTCTGACGGGTGACAAACAGCTTTTCGGCAAGCTGATCCTGTGTCAGGCCCTTGCTCTCACGCAGCTTGCGTATATTCTTCCCGATGTCTCTCATATCATCACCTCGACATAAGCCGGCGAAAGTCGAATGCACATCGGCTTTCGTCAGCTTAAGCATGCCACAAAACCTTACATTTGTCACGCAAGGATGCTTTTACACAAGAAAAATCAGCCGCAAATGCGGCTGATTAGTTACTTTCTTCTTCGGGAACGGCCGCGGTCGGCATACATGCGATTGTCCGCAATGCGGCTGTCGGAATCCTTCATAAACTGCTTGAGCTTATCCTCAAACGCCTGATCCTCCGTGGGCGCAGCTACCTGGCCGGACGGCTGCTGCGGCTGCTGCGGCTGCTTGGGCGGTCTGCTCTGCTGCTCGGAGCGCTGCTGCGGCACGCGGCGGCGCGGAGCCTCCTCCGATTCCTCGGCGCGCTTGATCGAGAGATTTATTTTATCTCCGTTTATGCCGATGACCTTGACCTTAACAGTCTGACCGACGCTGACATACTGCGCAACGTCGCTTACAAAAGTGTTTGCGATCTCCGAAATATGCACGAGACCGCTCTTGCCTCCGGGCAGATTTACAAAAGCGCCGAATTTTGTTACGCCGCTTACCTTGCCTTCGAGCACTGCTCCCACTTCAGGCTGCATATTTTATCCCCTTATATCTCTAAATATCTTTTCGTCCGAGCCGATCAGTCTCAGCCGGTATTTTGCCAGACTTTCTATTCCCTCGTCGGTATCGAGGGCCTGCATTTTCTCCTCAAGCTCCGCGCCTTCTGCCTGAGCCTGCTGAATTTCCGCCTGAAGCGCGCTTGTCTGCTCCATTGCGTCGGCAAGATCGCTCTTGAGGCTTACCAAGTTCAGAATAGCATATGCGGCAAGCATCGTCAATGCCAGACCGACGATCGTCGTCGATTTTTTCATTCTGCTCTCCGGTTCTCCTTTTCCTGCTTTGTTTTCTTATTGTATACCAGTTTAAGGCTTTTGAAAAGCATTTTTTGGCGCAGCTTGCAAATTTATTTCTTAACTTGCACACAGGAGACGCGGCTTTGGCGGCAAAGACGGCGATTTTCTCAAAAAGCGGCAGCAGAGCAGCGCTCAGAAGCGACATATACGCCGCGCATCCGGCAGCTGCGGCGCAGAACATGAACACATGCACGCCCCCCTGCCCTATATCCATGCCGAGCGTGAACAACGCAAGCAGAAGCACCGCGCAAAACAGCACATCGAGCACGGCATCGATTTTAAACACCCGACGCATGGCACGCAGAATGTCATACAAAACGCCGAGTGCAAAGCCCGTCAGCACCGACAGTGCCAGCTGCGCGAGCTGGAGCGAAACGTCAACGTGCATTCAGCCGAAAAGCTTCTGCCAGAAGCCGCCCGAGGGCGCTTTGTCCTCGTAGCTCAGTTCGCTTATACTGCCCTCGACGCTGAGCTGGCCGACATCGAGACTTATCCTGCCTATATGAAGCCCCGTTCCGCGCACGATGAGGTCGCCCTGACTTGTGTTCATGATGATCGCGTTTTCGTCAAAGCTCTCAACGTCCTCGACACCCGTGACGCTGAGCTTTGTTCTGTTTTCCATACTTATGCTGTGCGTCTTTGCAGACGGCTGCTGTTTTTCCTCGTATGACATATGCCTGCCTCCTTTTTTGTACAAGCATATGAGCCGGAAATATGAAAAATGCACTTCTTTCAAAGAAGTGCATTTTCATCTGTCACTTTGATCCCGTGCTTTTTCAGAAGCTCGGCCGTGACTCCGTATCCGGGAACAAGCGTGCCGGTAAACGAACCGTCGTATATCGTTCCGCTGCCGCAGGACGGGCTATTTGACTTGAGCACGGCTGCTTTGACCGAAAAGCTCTGCGCAAGGCTGAGCGTTGCAAGAGCACCTTTTTCAAACTGCTCGGTCACATCCGCTCCGGTTTTTGAAACCACCTTATCGCCGAGGCGCTCGGACGGTGTGCGCGGCGTAGGAAGTCCTCCGCAGCACTCGGGACACACCGGAATAAGCTCGAACCTTTTGCGCAGCGACGCTATTGCGGCATCCTCCATGCGGTTATTGCCGCCGTTGTACTTGCAGTCAAAGCCAAGCAGGCATGCGGATATCAGAATTTTCTCTTTCATCGTCTTCTAAGCCCCAGCACCGCGCCGCAGACGCCGCCGATTATATGCGTAAGCTGCGAAACATTGTCTTTAAGCATCACGCCGTCCACTATCTCGCTGCCGAGGTAGAGGATAAGCACGAGGATGAGCGTTATCGGGATGCAGCCGTCGCGCATGCCGGCAAGCGAGGCCATGACGATCATCATGAACACTATGCCCGACGCGCCCATTAGCATCGATCCGGGAAACAGGAACCAATACACAAGCCCCGACACCAGCGCCGTAATTACGATAGCGCTCAGAAGATTGCGGCTGCCGTACTTTTCTTCAAGACCCGGGCCGACGACGAGGATCATCATCATATTGCCTATGTAATGGTCATAGTCAACATGGCCGAGAACATGCAGGAAAAAGCGCGGATATGTGAGTATATCCGACAGCGACGAGTGCCAGACGCTGAAAAGATATGTATCGGTCCAGCCGTTTGTGAGCTTTCCGAGCAGCAGCGCCGCGAGGGACACAAGCGCAAAGGTCAGCGTAACGGGAGCGTTATATTGCAGTCTGAACAGTCTTTTCATTTAAGCTTCTCCAGCGCTTTTTCGTAAAAGCCCTTAGTGCGCTCATCAAAGCACACCATGCGCACGCGCTCGATCTCCGGGTGCTCAAAAAGATATTCGGAGATCGTTTTTATCGCTATCTCGGATGCCTTTTCAAGCGGAAAATGATAAACGCCCGTGGATATGGACGGAAAATCGACCGTTTTGCAGCCGTTATCCGATGCCAGCACAAGGCAACTGCGATAGCACGAGCGCAGCTTGTCCGCCTCACCGTTATTTCCGCCGTGCCACACCGGGCCGGGCGTATGGATAACGAACCTTGCCGGCAGCTTATAGCCCTTTGTGATTTTCGCCTCGCCCGTTTTGCAGCCGCCGAGGGTCCTGCACTCGGCAAGAAGCTCCGGACCTGCCGCTCTGTGTATCGCGCCGTCCACTCCGCCGCCGCCGAGCAGCGAGCAGTTTGCCGCGTTGACGATGGCATCGACCGTCTGCTTTGTGATATCGCCTTGGATTATCTCTATTTTACCCATAGCACACCTCAGAAGTTCTTAATATCGGCAATGAGCGCATCAACGTCGCTCTCCTTGCTTGCCCAGCTCGTGCAGAAGCGAACTACCGCGCCGCCGTCGGGCAGCAGAGACTGCACGGAAAAGCTGTATTTTTCGCGCAGAGCGTCAAGCTGCGGCTTGCTCAGTATCGGAAACAGCTGATTTGTCGGCGAAGGGTAGGCAAACTCAATGCCCTTTGCCTCGAATGCGGCGCGCAGCTTCCCGGCCTGGGCGACCTCACGCCTGCCGATTTTATAATACAGTCCGTCCGTAAACAGCGTGTCAAATTGCAGACCCAATAGCCTGCCCTTGGCGAACATACCGCCGTGCTGCTTTATGATATAACGAAAATCCTTTTTTATTGCATCGTTTTTTATGACGACAGCCTCGCCAAAGAGGGCGCCGTGCTTTGTTCCGCCGATGTAGAACACATCGCACAGCCGTGCAAGATCGCGCAGCGTGGGCGTTCCCTCGCAGGCAAGCGCACAGGATAGGCGCGCCCCGTCGGCAAACAGGATAAGCCCAAGCTCACGGCACACGGAGCCGAGCTCCTCAAGCTCCGGCAGCGAATACACCGTACCGGTCTCGGTCGGCTGCGAAATATACACCATCGCCGGCTGGACGATATGCTCAAACGATTCATCCGCTCTGTGGCGCAGGACATACGCCTTCACGTCGGCGGCGCTTATCTTTCCGTCCGTTGTCGGCAAGGTTATGACCTTATGTCCGGTTGCTTCTATTGCGCCGGTCTCGTGCGCCTCTATGTGCGCCGTTTCGGCCGCCATGACGCCTTGATGAGGGCGCAGAGAAGCCGCAATAACCGTAAGATTTGCCTGAGTTCCGCCGACGAGGAAATGTATATCCGCGTCAAAGGCATTGCACTCGAGCTTTATCTTTTCGCGCGCCGCGCGGCAATACGGGTCAACGCCGTAGCCTGCGGTCTGCTCATAATTCGTTTCAATAAGGCGGCTCATTATCTCCGGCACCGCGCCCTCGAGATAGTCGCTTTCAAACCTTATCATTCGCTGACCTCCACAACAACGCCGTTATCATCGGCCGAAACCGAGATGTGTCCGGCATTCTCGCCGCGGCAGTCGATTATCTTCTGCGCTATTGCGTCCTCAACGTCCTTCTGGATCGTGCGGCGCAGATTACGCGCACCGTAGGTGACGGAATAGCTCTTGCGAACAAGATAATCGATAAGCGCAGTATTCCATGTCATGCTTATGCCGCGCTCGGCTATGGCGTCGCGCGTTTCCTCGAGCATAAGCTCAGCTATGCTGCGGAAGTTTTCCTCCGTAAGACTGTTGAAATACACGATCTCGTCAACACGATTTATAAACTCCGGCCGCAGGAACTCGCCCAGAGCCTTGAGAGCGCGCTCGCGTCCCATGTCGCTGACCGTGCCGCCAAAGCCCATCGCGCCGCCCTTTCTGTTGGAGCCTGCGTTTGTGGTCATGACGATGACTGTGTTTTCAAAGTTCACGGTTCTGCCCTGAGCGTCGGTTATTCTGCCGTCGTCAAGGATCTGGAGAAGAATATTCAGAACGTCGGGATGAGCCTTTTCTATCTCGTCAAACAGGACGACCGAATACGGCTTGCGGCGGATTTTCTCGGTGAGCTGGCCTGCCTCGTCGTAGCCGACATAGCCCGGAGGCGAGCCGATAATGCGCGATACGCTGAACTTTTCCATAAACTCGGACATATCGAGTCTAATAAGCGACTCGGGCGAGTCGAAAAGATCGGCTGCAAGGCGCTTTACAAGCTCGGTTTTGCCGACGCCGGTTCCGCCGACAAAGATAAAGCTTGTCGGCTTGCGCTTTGCCTTGAGGCCTACGCGCGAGCGCTTTATTGCCGCGCACACGGCATTTACCGCCTCGTCCTGACCGACGATATGCGCTTTCAGGCGCTTATCAAGCTCGGCAAGGCGCTCAAACTCATCCTCGCGGATAGACGATGCCGGGATCTTCGTCCACAGCTCGATTATGCGAGCAAGGTTATCTATCGTAAGCTCGGGAACGCCCTCAAGCTCAAGCGATGCAAGCTCCTGCTCGCGCTGCATCTCCTTGCTGCGAAGCTCGGCTATGCGCTCGTAGCGCTTATCGAGCGCTTCGTCAGTAAGCTCCTCACCATTGGGCGCGTCGGCACTCATGAGCGTTTCGCGCTCGAACTTAAGATCGTCCAGATCCTTCTGAAGCTCGGCGCGGCGAACAATGTTCTTATCCTTGAGGTTTACATCCGAGCACGCCTCGTCGATAAGGTCTATGGCCTTATCCGGCAGGAAGCGGTCGGTAATATAGCGCTCGGACATTTTGACGGCCTCGGCGCACATCTCGTCGGATATCTTCACTCCGTGGTAATCCTCGTAATAGCGGCGGATACCCTTGAGTATCTCGATGCTGTCGGCAACGGACGGCTCGTTTATGGTGACAGGCTGGAACCTGCGCTCGAGCGCGGAATCCTTTTCGATATGCTTGCGGTACTCGGTGAATGTAGTTGCGCCGATGACCTGTATCTCGCCTCTTGAGAGCGCCGGCTTGAGGATGTTTGCGGCATTCATGCTGCCCTCGGCGTCGCCTGCGCCGACGATGTTATGCACCTCGTCGATAACGAGGATTATATTGCCCTGCTTGCGTATCTCCTCGATAAGACCCTTCATTCGGCTTTCAAACTGGCCTCTGAACTGCGTTCCGGCAACCAGCGCCGTCAGGTCAAGAAGATACACCTCCTTGCCGCGGAGCTTATAAGGCACCTGGTCGAGCGCTATGCGCTGGGCAAGCCCCTCCGCAACGGCGGTTTTGCCGACGCCCGGCTCGCCGATAAGGCAGGGGTTATTCTTCTGGCGGCGGTTGAGGATCTGGATAACGCGCTCAAGCTCCTCCTCGCGGCCTACCATATTATCGAGCTTTCCGGCTCTTGCTCTGTCGGTAAGATTTATGCAGTAATTGTCCAAGAACTTGCGCTTCGGCGGCTTTCCGCCCTCCTTGGGCGGCTGCTGCGCAGCGGAATTATTGCTCTCGGCAGGCGTGTTATTGCCGTTTCCGAACAGTCTGTTGAGAAACGGGAATGTTGCGGTCTTGCCGTCATCATCGGAATCGTCATTTGCATCATTGTCGGGGTCGATGCTCATATCCATAAGGCTTTCGACTCCGTTTAGAGCGTTCATCATCTCGCCGCTGAGATTGTCAAGATCCTCATCGGATATGCCCATTTTTTCGATCATATCGTCAACGGGCTTTATGTGAAGCTCCCTTGCGCATTTAAGGCACAGTCCCTCATTTTTCTGAACTCCGCCCTCAAGCTTCGTAATAAACACTACCGCGACATTTTTGCCGCAGCGTGAGCACATTTTTGCCTGCATTTTTTATCCTCCAATCATCAAAATAGTTTGTCGGCCGCATTGCTCAGCATGAGGAAGAATCTGCTGAACAGGCCATCGTCCAATGTTGTTTTACCTATCATATTTCCGCAAAAGCTCAGCAGCCAGCACAGGCATATGCAATATATGCAGCCGCGCGCAAAGCCGAATGCGGCGCCTCCGTAGAGGTCAGCGTCCACGTTGTCCGTTATCCGGAAGCGCAGACCGAATATCTGTTTTATAAGCGATATGAAAAGCATTATCAGCAAAAAGAATATCACCGAGCATATCGCGTAGGCAACGGCCTCGCTCCCGGCGTGAGCCGCGGCGGTAGTCGCATCTATCTCGTATGCCGAATACACCTTCTGTGCGTTTGCGCAATAGCTTTCCGCGCGCTTTTCATTAAAGCCGAGGCTTTCAAGGCAGCTTTCGGCATACGGCGTAAGCAACTCAGGCTTTTCCTTTATCGTATCCTCGATACGCGTTTCGTCGATCCCGGCGCTGCGCGCGGCCTCGGCCTCGAGCTGCGAATCCAAGTACCCGGCAAGAAGCGGCCGAAGCGGATACGCAGCCGACGGCGCTGCCGACGAGGATATCGCAAGTCCGCCCGTCACGGCAATTATCACGGCAAGCAGGCTTATCGCGGCATTGACCGCTCCGCGCCTGTAGCCGCGCCATGTACAATAAAATATTATTAGCAGCAGACTCAGTTCAATTACAAATCTCATCCGTTCTTCATTTCTCTGTCACCCATGCTCTGCCGCCGCCCACGGCAATGATCTCGCCGCTGTCGGTCAGCAGGGCTTCTTCGGCTCCCTGAGCTTTTCGGCAGGACAAAAGCTTTGCCCCGTCGTACACGCTCACGCCGTTTTGCGTGAGCACGGCTGTTTTTCCGTTTCGGCAATCGAGGCTCCATACCTCGCCTCCGACGGATATTCTGTCCTTGACCTTCAGGTCGTCATCGAGGATATACACTTCTCCCGCTCCCCCGGAAGCGTGTTCCCTCACCTCTATTATGAGCTTTTTGTCAAGTACCCCAAATTTGCCGATCGTTTTGCCGTCAAATTTAAGCATGCCCCGGCTCTTTCCCTTGTCAGTGCATACATACGCCGCATTTTCGCCTATGCCGCACACTCGGTCGCCAAGCCAGGTTATCGCGCGCAGCCCCTGCGCCGAAAACGATGCTTGCTCTTTTTCGCTGTCAAGCGAGAACAGGCGTATCCCCTCATCGGTGAGCGCTGCAAGATACTTTCCGTCCGGCGAGACGGCGGCGGAAACAAGTCTTTGGCTTGCGCAATACCATTTGTACGCGCGCTCACGCTCGGGTGAATAAACCGTCACGCTGCCCATATAGCCGGGCTGCTCCGTGCACACGGCAAGGTATCCGCCGGCAGAGAGCTGCACATCCCTTATGCCGTTATCCGTTTCGATAACGCCGCCGTCGGGAAAAACTATGCTCATGCCGCCATAGGCATACGCCACGGCGCTCAGGCCGTTTTTTGCAATGCGCGCCGGTTTTACCTCAAGCTCGCAATCAAGCGTCTGCTCTCCTGCGCAGTCAAAGCATTTCACGCTGCCGGCACTTGCCGTCAGCAGGCATTCTTCACACACGGCGTAGGCCTCGGCCTCGCCGCAGAGAAACGACTCGGAAAACTCCGTTTTCCCTGTGCAGGCGCACAGAAAAGCGCACAGGATAAGCACTAAGCTCAGGGTTCTTTTCATTTAGCAATCAGTCCTTCAGCATCATGATACCGGCCGGACCTTCATACCACACTCTGTTAAGATACAAGCCCTGCGGCGGCATCGTCGGCCCTGTGAGCCTTCGGTCGCCAAGTTCCAGGAGCTTGGGGATATCCTCGGGTTCTATCTTCCCGTAGGACGCATACACAAGCGTTCCGACTATCGCGCGGCACATGTTGTACAAAAAGCCGTTTGCGCAGACGGACACGGTTATAAGATCATCCGTTTTTTCCGCCGTGCAGCCGTACACCGTCCTGACTGTCGTTTTCGTCTGCGTTCCGAGCGAGCGAACGGCTGCAAAATCGTGCGTTCCCTCGAACGCGGCGGCCGCAGCCTGCATTCTTTCCATGTCAAGCTCCTGCGGATAAAAGCAGGCTCGCTTTTCAAGAAACGGGTCGCGGATATTCGAGTTGTGTATTTTATAAATATACTCTTTTTTTATGCAGGAGGATATCGAGTTGAATCTCTCGTCGACCTCAACTGCATCAACGACAGCGATATCGTCCGGCAGGCGCGAGTTTGCCGCCAGCGCAAATCTGTCGATCGGGATGCGGCAATCGGTGCGGAAGTTTGCGCAGTATCGCAGCGCATGAACTCCGGCATCGGTGCGGCCGCAGCCGGTGAGCTTCACTGGGTGCTCGCATATCTTGGTGAGCGCATCCTGCACCGTGCTGCACACGGAAACGTCGTTTTTCTGCACCTGCCAGCCGTGATAGCGGCTGCCGTCATAGCGCAGGCGCAAGGCTATGTTTCTCATATTCTTTCCTCAAAGTCCGAAGCGCTTCATGACGAAGATCACCGCGAGGAACGCAGCGCCAAGCAGCAGCGCCCATGCATCTATCCCCTGCATTCTGAGCTGCTTCATGCGCGTTCTGCCCTCGCCGCCGTGGTAGCAGCGGCTTTCCATAGCAACGGCAAGCTCGTCTGCGCGGCGGAATGCCGAAACGAACAGCGGCACGAGGATAGGCAGCAGTGCCTTTGCGCGCTGAAACAGATTGCCGCTGTCAAAGTCCGCACCGCGCGCTTTCTGCGCGGACATTATCTTGTCCGTTTCCTCAATGAGCGTCGGGATGAATCTGAGAGCCATGCTCATCATCATGCTCATCTCGTGAACCGGGATCTTGATCTTTTTGAGCGGATTGAGCATTATCTCAAGTCCGTCCGTGAGCGCGATGGGGCTTGTCGTATACGTCAGCATAAACGTTCCGACGATCAGGAGGATAATGCGCAGCGACATCATAACGGCGCGCTCGATGCCCTCCCATGTTATGATCCATCCCTCGATTACAGGCGTTCCGCCGGTGTAGAAAATATTCAGCACCGCGGTGAGGATGATTATTATGACAAGCGGCTTTAGGCCCTTGAGCGCGGACTTTGGCTTTATCTTAGATATCGCCATGCTCAGCGCCGTTATCAGGATAACAAACGCATAGCTTGCCCAGCCGACGGCATTGAAAAGCCCTACTATATATATTATAACGAGCAGGAGCTTCGTGCGCGGATCGAGTCTGTGCGCAACGGTATCGCCGGGGAAATACTGGCCGAGGGTTATGTCTTTAAGCATTGCGTCCGACCTCCTTTTTCAGCTTCAGGAGTGCGGCAAGCAGCTGCTCGGTGGTGTAGACAGAGCCTTCTATCTCAACGCCCTGCTCGCGCAGCGCGGACGCTATCTGCGTCGGCGCCGGTACGGAAAGGCCGATATCCGAAAGCTCCTTCGGGTTTGAAAACACCTCTTCGGGCGTTCCGTCAAAGCGGATGCTGCCGTGGTTAAAGACAATGAGCCTGTCGGCTATGCGTGCAACGTCATCCATGCTGTGGCTGACGATGACAACGGTCGAGCCGGTCTTTTCGCGGTAGTCGCAGATCGTTTCAAGTATTCTCTGGCAGCCGGCAGGGTCAAGTCCGGCCGTCGGCTCATCGAGTATGAGCACACCCGGGCGCATTGCGATAACGCCGGCTATGGCAACTCTGCGCTTCTGACCACCCGACAGCTCCAGCGGCGAGCGCTCGAAAAGCTCCTCGCCGACGCCGACAAGCGCCGCAGCTTCGCGCACTCGCTCGTCGATCTCGCTCTCTGTGAGCTTCATGTTCTTTGGGCCGAAGGCGATATCGGCATACACCGTCTCCTCAAAGAGCTGATACTCCGGGTATTGGAAAACAAGACCGACCTTGAAGCGCACGTCGCGCGCGGCGGCTTTATCGCCGTTTATATTCACGCTGTCAACCAGCACCGTGCCCGAGCTTGGAACGAGCAGGCCGTTTAAATGCTGAATAAACGTGCTCTTGCCCGAGCCAGTGTGGCCGATAAGGCCGACGAGCTGCCCATGCGGTATTTCAACATTGACATTGTCTATCGCTATTTTTTCAAAGGGCGTGTCCGCGCTGTAAACATGGCGCAAACCGCTTACTTTTATCTCTGACATATCACTTTAATTCCTTTGCGATTTCCTTTGCGCAGTTGGAAACTCCGAGCGCGGTCAGCGGCAGATCCCAGCCGTTTTTGTTAAGCTCAAACATAAGCTCCGTCGTTGCCGGAACAGTCAGCCCCTCGCTTTTCATAAGCTCGACCTGCGAGAAAACGTTCTCCGGGCTGTCGTCGGCGATCACATTGCCGTTTGACATGACTATCACCCTGTCGGCTCCGATACACTCGGACATATGATGCGTTATCAAAACGACCGTTATGCCCTTTTCGCGGCAAAGCTTTGTTACGGTGCTTATGACCTCCGCTCTGCCCTTCGGATCGAGCATGGCGGTAGGCTCGTCGAGCACGATGACCTCCGGCTCCATTGCGATAACACCGGCAATCGCAACGCGCTGCTTTTGTCCGCCCGAGAGCAGGTGCGGCGCATGCTGCCGGAACTCATACATATCCACCTGTCTGAGCGCATTGTCCACGCGGCGGCGGATTTCCTTCGGCTCGACACCGAGGTTTTCCGGCGCGAAAGCAACATCATCCTCAACGACGTTTGCGACGATCTGGTTATCGGGATTTTGAAAAACCATGCCGACGGTACGGCGGATATCAAGGAGCCTGTCCTCATCGGCGGTGCTTATTCCGTCAACAAGCACCTCGCCCTCCGTCGGGGTAAGGATGGCGTTTAAGTGCTTTGCAAGCGTGCTTTTGCCAGAGCCGTTGTGGCCGAGCACCGCAACAAAGCTACCCTTTTCAATTTCAATGCTTACTCCGCAGAGGCTTTCCGTCTCGTCTCCGGGGTAGGTATAGTGCAAATTTTTAATGCTGATTATGCTGCTCATCGTCAGTCCCTTTCCCACCGGCAGGTTGCGCCGCAGGGCAGCACAAGGCCGGAATCGGTAACAGGCAGGCCAAGCTCGCGGCTTTCCGAGCGGCCTCCGAATTTTTTGGTGAATATGCTCTCGGTCACATACGACAGCACCGAGGGCGACAGACCTGTGGTGTAGGAATTTATTATCACAAACAGCGGATCATCCGACAGGACGCCCGCGCACAGCGATACGAACGGCCACAAATTTTGTTCGAGCTTCCAGACCTCTCCGCCGGGACCTCTGCCGTATGACGGCGGATCCATGATGATCGCATCGTAGCGGCGGCCGCG
>ULXC01000898.1_pt1 | contig 17775 bp, 15 predicted proteins | sample 1960721 | NCBI WGS metagenome assembly ULXC01 (sample SAMEA4835822, study PRJEB28245) | human gut metagenome | biome: gut microbiome; material: fecal sample | place: Denmark | collected 2008
AGCTTCTACACGATCTGATTCCGCATTAACCCTACTAGATTCTGCTTCTTTTCTACTATTCTCTGCTGCAATACGAGCATTCTCAGCAGTTACTCTCTTAGCCTCTTCTGCTTTCCTACTATCCTCATTAGAGATACGTGTATTTTCATTACTTACTCTGGTATTCTCAGCATTAACTCTACCTTGTTCTGCAGTAACACGTAATGCTTCTGCTTCTTTAACAGCTTGTTCAGTAGCTTCTACTTGAGCTTTAGCTTCTAATGCTTCTGCTGCTGCATCTAATGCAGGTTGTTTTAATGATTGAACCCATTCTGCTTCAGTACCTACAAAACCATGTTGTACTGCAACTTCGTATGCTGACCAACCTTGAATACCTTGTATACCAGATAAGTCAACAATAAACTTCCAACCTTCTTGAGTCTTTAAGTAAACCTTAGCATCATCAGGATCTTCTACATCATTAGTATTAATAAGTACATACTCACCTAACTTTACATCTGCAGTACCCCAATCAGCTTCCATTGCTTCAACTGAAGGATATTCCTTCTTGTAAGTGAAAGCATCACCAATAGCAGCTATACCAGTATTAACATATTGTTTAGTTTCATAGTCATAGATCCACCAATCGTTATCTACGATCTTTGGTGGATTACTAGCAATCTCTTCAGCTTTATCAGTAGCAGCTATAACATCGTCAACTACACCTTCAATTTCTTCTACAGCTTGATTAGCTTTATCTGCAGCTTCATTTGCTTTGTTAGCTGCTTCTAGTGCAGCAACAGCAGCATCTTCAGATGCTTTACTTAAGCTATCAATCCAATCTTGTTCACTACCTTTGAAACCTAATTTAACTGCAATATCGTAAGCACTAAGACCACGAGCTTCTATACCTGTATCTACATATACTTTGTTGATAGGATCATAAGTAAACCAATGATCATTATCACCTATATATGGAGTCTCTGCAGTAGCTTTTACTCCAGTATCTCTATTGTCTACCCACCAGTTGCCATTAGAACCAATAAATGGTGGTACATAGTCATCTTTACTTACATCAAAGAGTACAATCCATTTTTCTATATCGTGATTGTAAACTTTAATTATTCTACCTTTTGAATCTGCTCCCAAGTCAACCCAGTACCCAACCTGATCTGGATTGGGTACGGTTATACTTGCGAACCATTCATAATATACATTATTCTTAATCATATTAAACTATATATGGATTTTCCTCTTTTATTGTTTGTATCGCTTCTAACCACTTGTTATAGTACTCAGTAGCTTTCTCATCATTACCTAATGCTGTATTTTTTACATACCCCATATAAAGAGGGTCTGCAACACTTTTATAATCCTTTTCTCTATTTTTCTCTATCTCGATATTTTTATTAATTTTTATATCTTCTATTTCTTCCTGAGTAAGAGGAAGCATATAAAAAAGATGATATAAATCATAATCTTTATGAGAATTATAGAATTCAATTTGTTCTAATGATGCTGGCATCATTTTACCTTCTAGGATATCATCATAACTAGTTGCAATATTTTCAGGAAGAATACTTTCATACCATTCTTTTGTACCTATTGTCATTCCTCCTGCAAAAAATACATAATATTGTTCGTTTTCCATAATAAGTGTTTTATTGATAAGCTAAAAATATAATATCTACTGCATCATTTCCTTTCAACCCAGGTCTATGACTTTTATTATCTGTGTCTATAAATACAATATCGCAAGAATTTGAAGATCTACTAGTTACTCCTGTAGAACCAACAAAAGCACCAACAGTAGATCTTTTACTGCCTATAGCATATGCTATATAATTAGTATTTCCAATGTTATGGTTTACTCGTATAGTACCCTCGTTTACATTTGAAATACTAGATACTTTTTTTCCACCAACTGTATACACGTTTTGTATTGATGAATTAGTACCACTATAATAGCAAATACAAACAACGCCAGGGCCAAACCAAGAACCACGATAGGCCGCATCTACTGTAATTTTTTTACAAGATAGAGTACCTGTTATAGTAGCATTATTTGCTACCATAGAGCCATCTTGATAGACTCTAAAAGGAGCCCAAAATCTATTTCCTTGTGAAGTACCATCATTAAATGGTTTACCTGCCCATATTCGTACTTCTTCACTACTATCTCCATAACCTGAAATACCTGCAGTAGCTCTACCATTTCCATCTAATGGACCTAAAGTAATAATGCCACTTTTGTACATGTTTATTTTACCTTTATTGTAACGAGTTACATTACCAATGTTTGTAATATCTTGTAATAGATCTTCATCTCCAATAGCTATTACTTGTGCACTAGCATTTGCATCATTACCGGGATCTAGTACAACACATTTATTCGCAGAATAAATAATACCAGTAGGATCAAAATTCCAACCTGCTATATTAGCTGTTTGTGCTAATAATAATCCTGTTGCAACCATTTCAAAAGAAGACATTGCTTGAAAACCACTAATACTACTAGTATGACCCTTACTCTTTACAATGTAGTATTGACCGTTGTATTTAACAATATCCCTTCTATCATCTGTCCAGTAATAAGTTTTACTACTACTAAAATCTCCTCTAAACACTAATGCTGGTCCTGCTGGTCCTGCTGGTCCAGTAGCTCCAGTAGCACCCTGTGCATATCTACCTTTCACGTATTGCTGTGAAGCGTCATCATAATAATACCAATAACCATCGCTACCTACATATGGTGAATAACTATCCTGACCATTAACTCCATCTTTACCGGAGAATTTAACTGGTTCTGTCCATCTATAAGATGTATTTGGTATTAGATCTATAGAATTAGTATTTGGATTATAAGTACCTTTACTTGACCAAGTAGTATAGCTACTTAGATAATGTGCATCTAATGACCAGTTGTATGCGCCTGTTGCAGTAGGTAATGTGGTAAACGTTGGCCTAGAAGGTGTACTATTACTACAGATATAAATAGTAACTTCTTGTTTACCATTTTGACCAGTAATTCCCTGTTTACTCTTGGATATTACAAAATCTACTGTGTCTACTTTTGTATTTGATCCTTTTACAGTTGTATAAAAATCTATTTTATATACTAAAGCATCTGAAGTAAACGCAGAAAGTTTATCTGTAGGATAGCTTAATTCTTTTGTACTACTATTATAATTTAAAGATGGACCTGTTCCATAGTAAGGGGTTCCATAACCTTGCAATTTATAATTGGTTACTTCCTCATTACCATATCTTAATCTACTAGTTGTAGTTGCTACTCTAGCGGCATCAGCAGTGAAGTTACCGTTCTCATCAGTTACAATAGAACAGTTTTCATTTTGTAACGAACCACGATAAACATTTTCTCCATCTCTTACTTTGTTAATAGTTATGAAATCATAAAATTCGTTACCAACTGAATCTGTAACTACACACTTGAAAGTGACTTCATCAGCAATGTTCATCCATGCAGAGTTATATTGTACTCGTAATGTTGGACCTACTTCGTTCTGAATTAAATTCCAACTGTATTTACCAGCCTCACTATAATACCACTTATAAGTTGCACCATTAACATTTGTAGTAGATGTTGAAATATCTATATAAGTTGGATTTGGTACAGTTTCACCACCCTTGTAATGAAAATATTGTTCGCCAGTCATTGTCATATACATAGCATCTTCACCATTGAACCCATTTTCACCATCTTTTGTAGTACCTATATACCATACTTTATCGATAGCGTATCCATCTTCCAAAGTAACACCAATGGTTATTTCTGCAGTGGTAGAGTTTAAAGTATCTAAATACACCCTATTAGATGCTAAATCGACATGAGCTGTAGCAGTTCCTTTTACAGACTTAATTGTCATATTTTTGATACTTATTGCATTTATACCATGATATGCCATAACATCTGTATATATCTCACTTATTACTATTTTTGGATTACCAGATTCGTCATAAGGAATTACAGCAGTACCATTACTTAAGTCTACATAATAAGCATCTGCCCCTTCAGCGCCATTAAACAATTTCGCAAGCTGTACATCATCATAATACTCACCACCATCTGAATTAGTTACTGTACATCTTAATGATAATGTCCTTTGACCCTTATTTAATGAAGTGTAAAATACCTCTAATGAACTATAAGTTCCCATAGTTACTCCGGTATCTAATCTTGTCCATTTAAAAGATGGATTAGTCATACCATGCACATTTGCCATGAGACTTATAGTAGATGGAGTTGGTGTTCCACTATCGTCAGGTGTTTCATATAAGAATAGTCTGTCACCAGTAATTTCTACCCATTTAGCAACATCATCACTTGGAGTACCTGCTTCACCTTTTGATACTTGTTTCTGCCAATCATCTTCTTCATCTTTTGGTTCTGCTGTAGTGCCATCTGGTTTCATGCAAATCCATAAACTACCATTATGACTTACTTGATCGTAATAATAGTAAGTATTACCAGAAACCCAAAGGCCTTTATATACAGGTACTCTAACGATTCCTGTATTAGAAGTTTGATAAATTGTACCTACAAATTTAGTTTGTTCTCCACCAATTACAACTCTTTCCCTTACTACACCAGCTACAGGATCATCTGCCAGAGTAAACTCGTCAATACCTTTGTAGAATGTCAATCTAGGAGCATTCATACCTTTAGCACTAATATAGATCGCATTACGACGCTCATCCATTTGTAAGTTATAATCTGGATCAGCTTCATACATGTGCCCTAACTGAAGTATAGTATCTCCTTCTCCTGGCTCTGAGCTATTTGGTTCACATACATCCTTTGATAATACAATATAATCTCTTCCAACTTCATTAACTTTACGCCAATATCTTTTAACATTTTTACCATCAAACTGTTGGCATATTGCCATATCGTTAACTACAAATTCATTGTACTTAGTTCCATCTTCTGTATCAAAATAGCATTTGTATCCATCAGCAAGTGTTTCTACTTTAGTACATTTCATGTCTCCTAAAGTAACTAACAAATCTCCTCCGACAGCCTTTATCTCATTTACTGTAAGTTCATTAACTGTCATGTTACCTCTTACAAATAAATTATCAAGCTCTAAATTCCATTTAGTTCCAAAAGGATACAAACTAGCGCCTTGTCCATCCCAACCAGATCTAAATATTGTTCCACCCTGTAAACCATTTTTAAAGTCTATTCTACCTTCTGCAGTATCCCCATATTTATTTAAAAAGGTCTTTTCAGTTTTTAAAGAAGTATACAATGTACCATCAGAAGGTTGAGTTGTTTCTGTTGATTTAATTACAGGTAAAGAACCAGAACTGCTAGCTACTGCTTCTACTTGATTTTCAAGTTTAGACAATGCTTGATTTAACGTATCAGATGTAGCTAATGGAGATGCATCGTTTGCTTTATAATAACCAAATAAAGGAAATATTGTAGCAGTACTTTGGGTATGATATCCTGGAGCAGATCCACTACCACCCCCATTTGCAATAAGTTCAGATAATGCTGTAATAGTATTTTCAGCTACTGTGAGTCTATTGAGAGCATCCTGTAATTGTTGTAATGTAGATCTATTATCAATATCGTCTATCCATTCTTGCATAGTACCACCAATCTCTGACATATCGGTGTCATGCTTAGTATCTAATGTAATGATCTTATTATTTAACACATCATAGTAACTAGTGATAGTACTATTAAGATTAGTAGTTACACTAGTATCTCCTTCTACTATCTTATTACTAAGATCTTTATAATTATCATTTACTTTAGTATCTAGTATCTCAACATCTTCTTCTACAGCATCTACTCTCTCATTAGTAGCAAATGTACCTGATAGTGATGTAGTAAAACTTCCACTAGTAATATTTTTATTACTACCATCTTGTACAAGGGTAATGAGGTCTTGCTCCTGTAGTTTAGTTGTTAGTTCAAATTGTGATATCTTTTTATTCATATTACTCTTGGATTATGTGTTTCTCTGTCTCTGTTAAAATACAGTCAGGTTTAATATTTTTCTCAGGATAAAAATTAATTTTCTTTTTAAGACAATTTATATAATTATTAAGCTTCTTTAGAACTTTTGTCTTTTCTTCTGATGTTAATTTTTTATCTGCATTTACTTGTTTCACAAGCTCATCAAAATGAGAGATTAATACTAAGTTTTCAATAGACACTCTATCCAATTTCACATTATATTTAGTAGAATCATTTACTAATTTTCCTACTTTATTTACATAATTGACAGTATCCATTTTCACAAGTTTTAGTATTAATGTTACAATTACACGTAGTCATATCTAACAAGCTCAACATCTCATCGTAATATTGCTCAGCATCTTCAGTTAATCCTAGAGTAGTAGCATTATCATAAAGCGTTTTCTTAAACAGAAACATCATTATTTTATCTTTCATTTTGTTATCTAGGCAATTGTGGCAATACGTAGTTAACAGTTTTATTTCTGCATAATACAATGATTCATTCATTTCCATATCAATCGTATATAAATAAAAAGGGGAAAGGGATATTACTCCCAATCCCCTTTTTGGTTTGAATTATATTTTTTGATTAAGCAACTTCTACAAAAGCTTTTAAAGCTGTCATAAATGCAGAGTCTTTAAGTTCACCAGCATTTACATACAATTCACAAGCTAATGGAGTTGTTTTGATGTATTGATTATCATCACTAAGATATTTGTTATCCCATTCGATAGACAATGTATCGTAAGTAGCACTTAAATCAGCTTTCAATTCAGGAGCAATGTACGGATAGATACCGTTTGCACGATGAGTAATACCTCTATAACCAAGAGCTGCATTCTCACGATCACGAACAATCTTCGGATTACCTTTACCAGGAGTACCTTGAGTTTTAGCAATCGTTAAATTGGCAATAGGATACATTACATTACTCAACAAACCGGAAGGAATAGTTTTCCACATAAATGCTTCCACAGAAACCTGAGAATAATTTGAGTCTAACATAATACCTTCGTTATACGGCATTTCCTTAGCATTCAATGTAAGAACAGCAGCATCACTAGTTGCTACTACTCTGGCTTCTTTGTGTTTGTTGATTTTGTTTTTGAAAGCTGTAATCAAATCAGTTGCATTAGTACTCTTTGCAATTACTTCATAAGTATGAGTAAATTGCCCAGGTGCCTCATAGATGTCATTGTACACTAAACGTAATACATAACGATGACCAACTTCCGGAGTAACATTAGTAGCTGTGATTACAATTTTATCTTCAGCTGCAGCTACATATTCACTAAATACCATGTGAGGTTTAGAACCTTTCATGATAGGCATTGAGAAGCGAATAACTGACTTAGTTGATTTTGTACCTTCTCCATTGTAAACATCTTCTTTGCCTTCGCAAACACCGATATACAATGAACTAGCAGCTTTAGCACCAGCTGCATCTTTTACAATTGCTCTATTTTGATCAAATAATGCAATCTGACCTTCTGTCAATGCATCTGCTGTCGTATAAGATGCAGGTGCTCCAGTACCAATAAGTACTGTGTTCACATGTTGTAACATAATTATTGTTTTTTATTGTTAAACTTAAATAGACGTCTAGCTTAACATTTTGATTAGTTCTTCTACTTTCGTGTTTCAGATTTCCTCGTCAAACTAAACTATTCGTATAATCATTCCATTGTACTAACTTCGTTCATATACGATTGATATCTTGGATTAGCCTTATTTTCCAAATACAACTCTACCGCTAACTTAACTATCTCATTGTGAGTTGCAACTGGCATATCTGTGTACTCATCAAATGGTGCATCAGTAAGGCTAATCTTTTTAGGAGTTCTCAAGTAAGTGAGAATATAATTTCTTATATTGTAATTTCCGTCTGTATATAAATGAATTTCATTTCCTTCATATAATCTTAATGGTCTGGCGGATCTACCATGTAATCTGTATTCTGACAAAGTATTTTGTCTTTGTCTGTCTATGTTTTCTACTGTGGCTTCTAACACATCTGTGTTTTTAGTTCTTGGTTGACCACTTGGGCCCACAGGCCAACAATGATCGTAACTAAATATTACAGCTGTCTCTCCTACAGTAAACATATAATCATTTGGTAGAGTAACTGTATACTCTTCTGGATATGTAGTAAATTGATAAGATTTTCTAGTAACTAATGTACGAAGATCATCAATTCTTTTTTGGTCTTGTTCAAATCCAGTTTGCTTGAAATTAATACCAGAATATCTAGTTTTGATAAATTTATCTAATCCAGCCATTAACCAATACTCAATATCTGAAGTAGTAGGTTTTGTTAGATTGTCATCTAATTGATCTATTTCTAATTCAAATGCTGTTTGTAATTCAATATACTTCATTATTGTTGATTATTTGGTTGTTTTACTTGTAATCTATATTTACCTTCAGTAATAAACATATTAACTGCTAAATCTACAATTTCACTATGAATTGATTCTGGTAGTTCACATTTACTAGCTCCATCAGTAGTATTAAATCTTAATGGTTTTCTATAGTAAGTTAATGTAACATTACCTAATGTAGTATATGCATCTACTGCTACTTCTATATAGTTATATTTAGTAGTAGGATCTGATACTAATGCAACAGCAGGTTGCCTAATGATAGGTGTATTGTATGCAGTTTTAATAAACTTACCAAGATCCCTATACTTAACTAATTGATTATCTACTCTAACAAAATCTTTGTATTGTTTATATGTACCTTTTACTTTACTAAAAGAATGTACATATAAGAAATATTCTTCAGTAGATACATATGGTAATCTGTATCTTGTGAAACCATTAAGAGTAGTACCTGTTGCGGTTAACTCTTTTTCTACTAATAAACTCTTAATAGAATCTGTATTTCTAGTATGTATGTTGGTTTCAGTTTCCATCTGATCATCACCAACATAGTTCATCATTACATATCTATCTTGAGCTTCATTTAGTATTGAAAATATAAGATCAGAGTTAGGTTTCTCATCTATAATAAGATCTGGGCTAATAAGTTGAATTCGTCTTTCGAATTCCATTTGCATTTCCTTACTACTCATATTACTCTGATAATTGTGCTACGTACTGTGGATGTGTTTGAGTTCTTGGAGATTCAATATTCTCAATTGCCATGTCAGCAGCTAATTTAACTACTTCATATTGCATATACTCTGGAATTTCATCTAGAGTAGACGTAATATCTTGATTATTAATCTTTCTTGGGTATGCTAGATAAGTAATATCTATAGTATAGGGACCTACCATAAGATCCCTATCTATAAATACTATTAACTTATTATCTTCCAGTATTGCTACAGGTTCTTCAATCCAAGGTTTATTATTATAAGTTTCTAAGAATCTAGTAGCTTGTTCGTGACTAATAAGTTTTACTGTAGCTATTTTATTACTACCAAAATGTAAAATTCCTTCTAAGAAGTACATACGCTTATCTTGAGTATCATCACCATAAGTAATACTAGATTTGAAATTATTCATAGTGAGCCTATTACTTATAGGTTCACTTAGTAAAGACAATCCTTTATCAGTTTTTACTAAACCTTCTAAGTCTGCTACTCTTTTTACATTACCTTCAAATGGTGTTCTAAGAGTATTATTACCGGTAGCTTTAGTAGCTATCTTACTTAGATATGCTGTGTATAACCAATAATCAATTTCCTCAGGTAAAAAAGATGGACAACCAGATATACCAATATTAACGGCATTTTTATCTGCTTCAATCTTAAACGCTATATGTGCTTCTAATACTGTCATGTTTACTTTTACTTAGATTCGATTTCTTGAAGTATAGTCATTTTGATATCCTGATTCTTTTTATCATTTAATGAAGCAATAGCATCTTCTAAACTTCTACCAATGATATCAGTACCATAGTAATAGATATTTTTAGATTTACGAATTACATTCTTTGAAATAGCTGCTTCAATAATGTATTGAGTATCTCTTACTTTGTTGTTTACCCAAATCAAGAAGAACTTATCAGGATTGTTTTCAATGAGATCAAATAAACTACTTTCAACTAGCTCATTACTGATATTATCAGTCTTGTGACCATATAAGCGTAAACATTTGCGCATTTCCTCAATTGACATCTTATTAAATTCAGAGAATGCCTCACGTTTAGCTTTATTTCTTTTGTTAGCTTCTTCAGCCTCAATTTCTTTATTTACAAGAACATAATCATGAGTAGGCTTAAGATTATTGATTCCATTTGCTACTCTTTTGTGTCCTTTTAAAAATAAATATGCAAGTTCATCTTCAGGCCTTTCTGTATGTAAAACTTTATCTCTTGCGCCTAAACCGATTGCATATGTTTTCCAGAATCCACTTTGTGGAGATAAATGTCCTTCTTCATATCCCATTTCTTTCTCCAAACGTCTAGCATCTTCTGGGGTTAAACCAGTATATCTATTACCAGATCTTGTCCAGTAAGTACTGATATAATCTTTACAATTCTTATACTTAGCTATTCCAGCCCATGGATTTGTACGGGCGAATTTTAATATAATATCCATAGTATTTTGTTGTTATACTGCATCTTTGAATCTAAAGACATAATCATAACTTATTTTATTTCCTCTTATGGATTTTCTAATAGTTGTAGAATGAATTTTAGTTTCTGCTGCAGCTTCTTTTAAACTGTTAAATTCTTTAATTACATTCAAATCTTTATCAAACATTAATACTTTCTTTGTACGTCTGGCATTACTTTCAGCAACCGCTTTTCTGTGTTCATCAGAATAATTTAATTTGTGTGTTTCTGACATTCTTTTCTTTGCTTCCTCAGAAACTTTTCTACCTAAAGCTTTTTGTCTCATTTTTTCTTTAGTTTCATCAGAATGTCTTCTACCAAAAGTTCCATCACCTCCGTCAGTTAAATTATAACCTATTTTTCTATCTTTGCTGTTAAAGAATTTTATGTAATATTTTTCTTTTTCTTTTAACTCCTCGGCATTTTCTGCAAAGTCAATGACTTCTAATGTGAAATTATCTTCTCCATATTTTGCCATGGATTTATGAATAGGAGCAGGTTCTCCGATGCGAGCTTCATACCAATGATGTCTGTATCTAGCACCGGAGCCCTGATTTGTTATTCCTATATAAATTTTATTAGTTACTTTGTTGGTTATCTTATATACTTCGTATGTTCGCATAATAGTAAATTTTTAAACTCACTATTATAAACGTCAACTTCCATAATAAGCTCCAATTATTTTGAACTAATCTTCAACCTCCATCAGCAGCTCTCCACATGCCCTGGGGTCACGAAGCATAATACCCATCTCACCTAAGAAGTGAACAGAGTAACCGTCCTTTGCATTAGATCTTACTGTGGACTTGTTCTTAGAGTAACCAGTTCCCGGAGCTACAGAACCTGAAGTATTCCAGATAACCATCTCACGATCCTTACGAACAACTTTAACGATGTTAGCTTGACCATCACGTCTACCAAGATCCAAGAACGTCATTCTATAAGATTCCAGTGGTTTACCAGATACCGGATGTAACAAACGATTATAAGTAGTATCATCATACAACGGGAAATGTTTCAATGTCAACTCGATGCCATTTGTCATCTTGTATGTTACAAACTGACCACCTAAAACCAAAGCCTGACCAGAACCACTGATAAACTTCGTATCAATCAAGTTCATCGTAGCCGCTTTTTGTTTCAATACACGGTCAAATTCTCTCATACCCATTTCACCAGTTAAAGCAACAAACTTACGTTCGTTAGTACCTAAGATGTTGTAAGACAAATCAAACAAGAAGTCTTCCAACAATTCCGGAGTTAACTCAGTGTAGTAACGTCTGTTAGACGGAGCAATCTGTTGCAACAAACCTGCAGGAATGTAAACCGGACGACCATTTGTACCTAACAATGAAGTAGAACCGTCTTTATTTACATTAGACTTAGAGTAAACCATCATTCTCTCACATCTCTTAGACCACTCACGCATTGCCTTCCATTCCTGATAATCAGACCACAAGTAAGAAGTCTTACCAGTTTTAGGATCTTTCAAAGCAATCCAAAGTACTGTAGAATAAGCTGTACCTGTAATATCATAATCCAAGCGAGTTGTAAACAAGAAGTTTCTCATCTTGAAATGAGTATTATAATTCAGGATATCACCCTCTTCACTGTACTCTTCGTAAGCAGAAGCTAAACGAGATACTTGACGACCGGCTAATAAATATTCACCAGGAATATAAGAGTTAGATTGACCATCTGCAATGAAACAAGTATAAACCCATTCATTACCATCTTGATAAGGAGCACCAGAAACACGTACTTGATACTCTCTATTATCAAATTCCAAAATTGCACCAGGACCAAACCATTTGTCCTCTAACCACAACATGATAGGTGTGTTACCCAAACCTGCCATAACTGTGCTAGCATTTGTAGCAGTGATTTCTGTTCCCTGCCATTTTGCAGAGCGAATCGTCACAGCTCTATCGCTATCAATCATTACAGACCATTCGTAGTCTCTTTGGTCAATTGTCATTACATTGCCAAGACCACCAGTAATCGCATCCAAAGAAGTGCTATAACCATCATCTTTAGAACCGAATACATAAGAAATAACACGGGTTACTTCATACGGTCTAGTAAGCATTGCATTTGAAATCATATTCTCATCAACAAGATCTGAGAACCATTTACCTCTACCGATCTGTAAATTATTTAAAATTCCGTTATCCATATAAATGTTAGTAATTTATTTTTAATTAAAGTAGTTGTACTGCACGACTAAAAATAGAGTTAGATGAACTTGTATTAATTCTCTTAGTACCTTTACTAACGCCTGTTGATCTGAGACTATTTTTCAGATTTTTAATAGCAGAGCTAGTACCCTGTTTTTTGGCAGCATCTAACAAAGTGTCACCTCGCATTGTAAAATAAGCTGACTCTATTAAATTCTTTACGCTCTTGGAATAGTCTTTTTGGTACTGGGTCTTTCCACTAGCGTCGGCTTTAAATATATAAGCCAATAATTCTTTCTTGTCCTTAGCTGGTATTTTGATACCACGTATATTGTCCAAGGACTTTATTTCACCGACAACGTCATCAAAAAACTTTTGTTGGCGCTGCACCATTTCCTCCTTTTTGATTCTTTGTTGCTCTAATAGCTCTTCTTTCTCTTTTGCAACAATCTCTTGAAGTTCCTCAACCGCATCTCTAGCCTCATCTTCTAATACTCCAGCATCTTCAAATCTTTCGATTTTCTTAGCAATTTGTTTGTCACTGTAACCTTTTCTAGCTAGTAACTCTCTCAATACTATCTTTTGCTCATTTTCATTTTCAATATCAACATTGTCAACATCAATGTCCGGAGTAATAGAGAAATAATCTTCTAACTTACCCCCATTACGAACAAATTCATCTAATTTTGCAACATCTTCGCTTGCATATTCTGGAGTAGATTGTTCTTCGATTACTTCTTTAAAATACTTAACCAATTCTTCTACAGTCTTTGGTTTTTCTTCTTCCTCTTCTTCATCAAAATCCCATTCTAATTCTTCAGCAATTGCATCAAATAAAGCAGATACTTGTTTAGATTCAACTTCATCTTCTTCAGTCTCTTCTTCAATTTCTTCTTCGGTTTCCTCTTCTTCAGTCTCTTCTTTATCCTTTTTCTTAGAGGCTTTCTTAGATTTCTTAGGTTCTTCTACTTCTTCCTCTTCAACTTCATCGATTTCCTCTTCCTCTACTTCTTCCTCTTCTTCTATTTCTTCTGTCTTTTTATTTTTAGATCCAGGAGTAGCAGGTCTAGCTTTAGCAGACTCTTGTTTTAGTCTCTCTAATTCTTCATCATCAATATCATCGTTTTGAGAGATGGTGTTACCAACTTGTTCAGTGAATATATCAGTTATAGCTGTAAATCCAAATAGTGTATCGTTACTATTGTTTTCCATAATTAATTATAATTAGATTGTAATTGTTATTTTTTCTTTCTTCCTTTATGATTCCACTTAGCAGCATTTTGAGCAAATATTGCACGTTTTCTAGTCAATGGGTTTTTACTATGCGTTAACTCTTCTGTACTTTTACCTGTTCTTTTCTTAAGTGCGTTAAACTTCCCACGGTTCTTTTTCTTGATGTGTATACCTCCATCTTTATAAGAAGGAATTGGGTATACTGGGTATAAATTTTCCATATGTATTGTTAGAATTTGCTAAATAATTTAGATAAGTGTTTGTAATATATTCTTTACCACTATCAAAATCCTGAATCTTTCTAGATCCTGCTAAACCATCTGCCACATGTCCTAACTCATGATTAGCAGTTCCGGGCATATAAATATTATTATCTAATATCACACTATAATCATTTATATCTGTAGGTAATATATTATCTTTAATATTTTTTATATTTATTTGCCCATAACCATCTTTGTCCGTATCACCCCATTTGACATAACTACCTCTTTTAGTCATGTCTTTATATGCAATATTAGAAAGAGATAGATCTTTCCATTTCATACTAGTAATATTTACTTACCTGTCTTACCCGGTTTACCTTTTCCGCCCTTTTTAGAGCTTCCCTTACAACTCATATTAGTTCCTCCTATTTTTTAGATCTGGCTGCTTCAGCATTTGTTTTATTCTTAAGAGCAGTCTTTGCTTTTAATTGTTCTCTCTTATAAGCTGCATCATCTTTCATCTTCTGCAACCTCTTAGCCTCTTGCAATTTTCTATTTTCAAGAGCTATCTTTTCTTTTTCAATTGTAGCTTTTAACTTATCAGCTTTCTCTTGTGCAGCAATTTTACGCTTTTCAAGTTCTTTCTTATTTTCTTCAGCTCTAGCCTTGTTTGCTAAATCCATTTGTTTGCTCATAGCATCAGACACAGCTTTTTGTCTAGCTATTTCTTGATTACCAATCTCAATAGGATCTGGTATACCATTCATATCCTGGTCCATATTTTCAGATCCTCTATAAGCATTTAATTGAGCTACAGTAATCTTAGTAGCATTGTCTTGATCAATCTTATATTTAGTAAGATCAAGTTCAGCTTCTTTAAGCATAAGCTCTTCTTCCTTAACTTGATTTTGCATTTCAATAAGCTGCTGCTGTTGTTGATTTTCTTGCTCTTGCATTGCTTGTTGTTGCTCCAATCTGTTGTTTTCTATATCTTGTAATTTGGATTTAATTACACTCAGATTGTCACTAGTAAATATTTCAGCAGCATCTAACAATGATGCACCATTCTGCATAGCTGGTTGTACAAGACTCTTAAGTTGTTCAATGGCTTGACTTTCTTTGGTACTGTCAGTTACAAAAATATCAAAGTCTTCATATGACCAATTGTCATCCATTTGCAAGAATGTTCTAGTACCCTCATCAAATATATAATTTAAGTATTTCTTGTCATCTTTCCATGCAAATTTAGCACTATCTAATAACATTGATAATACATGTGTTTTAATTTGATTATGTAACCAAAACCATGGCTCAGTAATATGAGCAGATTGAACTACAGATCTTTCTACATTACCCACTAGCTCATTACTAGAAATAGATCCTTGTCTTTGCTTTGTTACTCCGGACAATTCAGATACCATTTCTTCAATCTTCGCAAGTAATTGAATGTACGTATTAATAGTATTAGACATACTTGCATCAATAGAAGTCCATTGATTGTATGGTGATGGTTTACCACCCTCTCTACCAGGAATGTCCCAACCTTCTTCGTATGGATTGACAAATGCTACACCAAGTGCCCCTAAGTAATGCATCCACTTATCTACATCTATACCCATACTCTTAGGTATTTGAGTAACATCTATTACAGGTATTTTTCCTTTGTCTCTAGCTATTGCCATTTCAAGACGATACCAAAGTATGATATACATGTATTGTAGTGGTTTCATAATAGCAACTAATGACTTGGCTTTAGTATTTGTATTACTATAAGCTGCACCAGTGTATGGTAATTTAGCACTATTTAAATTGTCTCCTCTACGGAATTGGTACTCTAATGGTTGCATACCAAAGTAAAGATCATCGCCTGCTCTGTATCCTTCCCATGCTTCAATAATCCATTTCCATTCAACATTGATTTCTTCACCAGTAGGTTTATAATATTCATCTACCTGTATTTCATCTGGCATACCTGTCTCAGGATCTATTATTGTAACAAACCCTATCTTTTTAAGTGATTTCCAGCATACATGATAAACTACAATGTTATCTGGATCTCCATAAGGATTATGGTCTGGTAATTTATTGTATGATTTTAAGTTATAATGAACAAAATCATCTACTGGACTTTTGTCTGGACCAAATCCAGATGTAGGTTTTTGATCTACTATTTCTAACAATTCATTTAATTGCTTTTCATCCAGTTTATCATAAAACTGATCATATATTTGGCTCCATGACATTAATGATCTATAACAACACCAAGATGCATCATGAATAAATTCAATGCCTTCTTCTGCAGGATACTTAAAATCTTTAGGATTGATTCTTTTAATAACTGGTTCACCATTTCTAATTCCTATGTAATACTCTTCAAGTCCTGCAACAAGTGCATCTTTAAAGCCTTTCACAAATTCATGAGAAATGTTTTCTTTCTTAAGTAAGAATAATAAGCTTTGATATGCTGTTGTTTCTGCTGCATCTTTGTAATCCTTTGTTAAATACTTCTGTATTTGTTCTGGTGTTTGAATTTCGCCTGTTTGTAATCCTTCTTGAAATCTAGCTTGATCTTCTGGGCTTAATTTAGCAAGCATAGCAGCTTGCATATAATTCAACAGCATCTGTTTAGCTTTGTCTTGTACTTCACTACTAGCAATATCACTAGTACGGCACACTCTAAAGTTAAATGGACGTTTTGTTTCTTCACCTAATAATAGATCTACTTTTGGACGTATGATATTATAATCCTGTGCCATTGCTGGAAAGCCATCATCTTGATTGAAAGGATTTGTAACATACTTTAGGTCTTTTTCATTGTATATACTATTATATAAATCATAATAGCTTTGCATTTCTTCTTCATCAGGTATACTTTCGGACGAAGCTATGCCAGATATTCCAATAATGTAATCCACGCAGTCTTTTCGCCATTCTTCGGTTTTTTTACTGAGTGGTAGTCTTTGGATAGGAAATGAGTTGACTGTTCTTTCCATATTAATTAGTAAACATAAATGTGGTTGTGTTATTATTTAAAGGCGTGAATGTAAATGAATCATCTGTATTTTTAAACAACGGTTTATCAAACAATCTCATTTTCTTTTCAACATCCTCTTTCTTCTTTACTTGTATATTATACAATTGTTCTCTATAGACCATTACCTGCATAAATGCCATAACCCTATCAAAGTTTCCTTTGTCATTATATTGAATAAGTTCTTCAAGGAATGGTTCAGATAGTACAGTATTTAAACCTAATTGCTTTTGATCTCTAAGTTCTTCCAGCCATTCTTTGATCTTACCTTCTCCCCAAAGTTTGATCTCTCTATTCATATGACATCCTTTTCGTCTATTTACTGTAGAATTATTAACAATATCTTTAATAATGTCTGGTTGATCAGCAAGTAAATGACTACAATGTTTATTATTGAAGTAAGTAAATAAACCAGTATTTTGGTTTTCTACCATTGCTTTTGCATTATAGTAAATAAGCAACTTACGAACATTTTCATAAAACTCTTCAGCAGTTTTTGGTCTACCTGTGTACTCTGCTACAATGATATCTGAGTATGATTCAAAATCTTGAAAACGTTTATATATAAAACAAGAACCTAATGAATT
>ULXC01075493.1_pt1 | contig 17290 bp, 11 predicted proteins | sample 1960721 | NCBI WGS metagenome assembly ULXC01 (sample SAMEA4835822, study PRJEB28245) | human gut metagenome | biome: gut microbiome; material: fecal sample | place: Denmark | collected 2008
TGAGCTTCTTAAATTAAAACCTTGTAATTTTTATTAATATAAATTATTATTAAATTCAATTAAATAATTAAAATAAAACGGCAGAAAATTATGAAGAAAATATTAAGCAAGATAAACGAAAGAAAAATATATTTTTTAATTTCTATTTTAATATTTATAGCGGATATTGTTTCAAAATATTTTATAGATAAATATTTACAGCCAATATATCTTAAAAAAATTATAGGAAATTTTTTAATTTTCGCATATACGAGAAATTACGGAGTAGCTTTTGGTTTTTTGAATAATTTGCCCGAAGTTATTAAAAATATTATGCCTACGCTTTTAAAAATTATAGTGTCCGCGGCTATGATTTTAATATTTTTCATTATGCTTTATATTAATCCAAAAAAACAAAAATTTTCAATGATAGGTTTTACTATGGTTTTGGGCGGAGCTATCGGAAATTTGGTAGACAGAGTTATAAGAGGATATGTAACAGATTTTATAAGTATGGGTTTTAATGAAACTATTCGATTTCCATATCATTATAATATTGCGGACGCTTCAATTACAATAGGAATTGTCTTTATAGCAATCGGAGTTATTTTATTTAAAGAAGATTTTGAAAGTAAAACTAAATCCGAAGAAACTATTGAAAATAATGAAGAAAATAAAACTTTATGATAAATAATGAAGAAAGTTTTTTAATAACGGAATTCAAAACAGAAAGAGAAGAAGATTTAAATAAAAGACTCGATATTTTTGTAAGCGAAAAACTTAATATAACGCGCTCTCAAGTAAAAAATTATTTAAACTCTATAAAAGTAAACGGACAGAAAAAAAAATTATCTTATTTATTAAAATTAAACGACATCATAATTGTAGAAAATGAAAAAAAATTTATTAAAGAAAATTCTAAAGAAGAACCAAAAGCGGAAAATATTTCTTTAAATATAATATACGAAGATAAATATTTAATTATTATAAATAAGCCTAATAATATGAGCGTTCATTGTTCGGCGTCTGAAATGAGCGGAACTTTAGTAAACGGCTTGCTTTATAATATAAAAGATTTTGATTTTACGGGAAATAAAAACAGAGCGGGCATAATTCATAGACTCGATAAAGATACTTCAGGGCTTATAATAATTGGAAAAAATGCAAATATAGTTTCGTCTATTCAAGAGCAGTTTAAAAAAAGAACTATAAAAAAAATATATCATGCAATATTAGTAGGAATATTAAAAGAAAATTTTTTAGAGATTAATTTGCCGATTGGACGACATAGTTTATACAGAAAAAAAATGACGGTTAGAGAGGACGGAAAAGAAGCTTTAACTTATATAAAAGTTTTAAGAAGATTCAAAAATCATACTTTAGTCGAAATAAATTTAAAAACGGGAAGAACGCATCAAATAAGAGTTCACTCCTCTTATAAAGGTTTTCCCGTTGCGGGCGATAAAATATATTCTAAAAGTTTTTCAAAATATAAAGGCTTAATGCTTTTGTCAAAAGAAATAGAATTTATGCATCCTATTACAAAAGAGAAAATGAATTTTGAAATAGATTATCCCGAATATTTTAAAAATTTTTTGCATTCTAAATACATATAGATTTTATTTGACTTTACTTAAAACCGTTTATACTATAATATTTATAATAATCATTATACAAAAGGATAAAATAGTATGAAAAATATCATTTCAAAAATTATTTGTTTATTAATGCTTTTATTTGCAGGAGATAATTTATTTTGCGCCGTTTTGGTAGATAGAGCGACTCCAATAGGCGAGAATAATAGCAGATATAATTACGAGGCTATAACCGTTTCGTTTAATCAACAAATGGTAAATCTGCAAACTATAAAAGAAATAACTAATCAATATTTTAGTTTTAATATAGATATAAAAGGTTCTTATAGATGGCTTTCTGTTAATACTTTGGCTTTCTATCCTTCGGAAACTTTGCCCGATAATACAAAAATAGCGATAACTCTAAAAAAAGGAATTAAGAGCGATGTTAGCGGAGAAGTTTTGGCAAACGATTATACTTGGGAGTTTAATACTTTAAGACCTATAAGAATAAAAAGCTCTCCTTACAACGAGCAATGGGATGTAGCAACAGATGTAAATATAGTCGTTTATTATAATATGCCTATTTATTTGCAAAGCGCAAAAGAAAAAATTACATTGATGAGCGAAAGCGAAGAGTATTTTAATTACAATATAGATTTCGATATAAGATACGCTACAACTAACGATTTGAGATATTGGGAAATAGACGAATACGATTTGAGGCAGGTTTTGGTAATAACTCCTAAAGAAAAATTTGATAAAAACGAAGCGGTAGCCGTTCATATAGATTCTGGACTTGCCGCTATTGACGGAGATTTGGGAAGCGCCGAACATTATAGTTTTCATTTCCATACTCATGATAATTTTTATTTAAGCGAAAAAAATAGAGAGCAAACTTTAAGCGCGTCTTATTCGCCCGAACCTCCTAAAATTTCTTTTTCTACTAGAGTAAATTGGGCGGATTTGATAAGAAATATTGAAATAACTCCTCAAATTCAACTTCCGTCCGAAGAAGATTTGGAAGACGAAACTTGGAGTAGAAAAGATTTTTCATTATATAGTTTAAGATTTAATCCTAATATTAAATATTCTATAAAAATAAAAGAAAGCCTTAAAGATATTTACGGGCAGACTTTGGGAAAAGAAGAAACTATTATTTTAAATATCACCGATTATAATCCGAGAGTTTCAATTCCTTCGGGTATGGGAATAGTGGAAGCCTATGAAGGAGTAAGATTTCCAATCGAGGTTATAAATCCTAATCCTATAACCGTGCAGAGTAGATATGTTGATAAAAATAATATAATTCCATTTTTATTGATTAATGGAGGAGTTTATAGATACGATAATTCTACAGAATTCAAAAATTATACGAATATGCATAAAAATTTATTAGGTTATGATTCTAAATCTACTTTTGAAGCTAATGTTCCGAGAAATAGATATATTACAACGCCTTTATATTTAACAAATTATATGAATAATAAAAAATACGGTTTTTTGTCTTTGAACTTTAACGCTTTAGTCGGTTATGATAATTATACTTATAAATCTTCTTCACAGATTCAAATAACAAGTATGGGAGTTACGGGAAAATTTTCGGGCGATTCTAACACAATTTTTGTAACCGATTTAAGAACGGGAAATCCTGTCGCTAACGCTCAAGTTGAAATAAGAGACGATTTTAATAAAATTTTGGCTACCGCTACTACCGATGAAAACGGAATAGCGAATACCGAAGGTTTTAGAGCTTTAAATATTAAAAGAACGAGCAGATGGGATACGCCGAGACAATGGGCTATAGTAACGAAAGGAGATGATATTTCATTTATAAATAGCGATTTTGGAACGGGAATATCGCCTTGGAGAATGGATGTAAATTACGATTATTATCAAGAAGATAAAAATTATAATGGCGCGATGTTTACCGAAAGAGGACTCTATAAACCGGGCGAAGATGTCCATATAAAAGGAGTAGTGCGCGAAAATAAAATCGGAAATTGGCAAATTCCAACCGATTTGAGCAACGCTATATTTACAGTTGACAATTCGAGAGGAGACGAGATACTTAAAGGAAATGTCGATATAAACGAATTTGGTTCTTATTTAATAGATTTTACTCTTCCCGTTGACGCTCCTACGGGATATTATAATATTCGAGTAGATTTTGTAAGCGAAACCAATAACAACAATAATGACGAAGAAGAAAATAAATTATTTACTTTACATCAAAGTTTTAGAGTAGAAGAATATAAACCTCTCGAGTTTGAATCGAGACTTTGGGTTGAAGATAAAAAATATTTTTTGGGCGATTCTATGCCTATAAAAATGTCGGGCTGGTATTTATTCGGCGAACCTATGATTTCAAATACGATTGATTATAATATTTCAATGAGAGAGACTTTCTTTATTCCGCCAAATAATGCGGGATTTAGATTTACAAAATTAAGTTGGTATGAAGACGAATATTACAGCGATTATTATTCTACTTTGGCTACGGGAACGGGAGCTTTAGATAATAAAGGAGAATATCTTTATAATCCTAAAATTGACGCGAGTCGTTCTATTCATTCCGCAAATGTTATGATAGAGTCTACGGTTTTGGGAGAGGATTCGCAAAAGGTAAGTTCAAGTAAAAATGTTTTAGTTCATGGAAGCGATTTTTATATAGGAATAAGAAGGCAAGGATATTTTCTTGAAACTGACAAAAAAACTCAATTAGATTTTATAGCGGTTGACCCTGAAGGAAATAGACTCAAAGGCAAAAAAATTGAAATTCAAATTATAAGAAGACATTGGGAATCGGTAAGAAAAGCTATAACGGGCGGAAGATTTCAATGGGAATCAAAACAGATAGACGATATTATAGAAACAAAAACTATAACTACGGGAGCTAATCCTGTCGCTTTCGCTTTTACTCCGACAAATTCGGGATTATATATAATAACGGCGAGAGCAAAAGATTCTGCAAATAGAGAAGTTGCAGCGGACGAATATATGTATGTTATAGGAAAAGATTATGCGGCTTGGGCTATGTTTGACGATGATTTGCTTGAGATTATAACCGAAAAAGAAGAATATATTCCTGGCGAGATGGCTCGTATAATGGTAAAATCTCCTTATGAAAACGCTACCGCTTTAGTGACGGTTGAAAGAGAATTCGTTATCGATAGTTATGTCACAAATATAGAAGGAAGCGCCGCTTTAATAGAAGTTCCGATTAAAAAAGAATATTTGCCTAATATTTATGTCGGAGTTTCTTTGGTTAAAGGTAGAGTTGAAGACGAATCTTATACAAATTATGCGACTGACGAAGGAAAACCTTCATTTAAAATAGGATATGCGGGACTTTCCGTATCGCCAAGAGAAAAAGAACTTAATGTAAAAATAACAAAATCGCATGAAAGCAGAGAACCTGGCGATGAGATGAGCGTAGATTTATATGTCGAAACTAAAGAAGGGCAGGCTATTGAAACAGAAATTATGTTAAGCGTAGTCGATTTGGGAGTTTTAAATTTAATCGGATATAGAACGCCAAATTGGTTTAATACTTTTTATGGAGCGAGACCTTTAAGCGTGGCAAGCGCGGATACAAGAATTCATTTGATAGGGCAGAGAAATTATGGAGAGAAAGGCGATATTCCTGGAGGAGACGGAATAGCGGAAAGCTCAAAGCTTATGAAAGCCGCCGCCGATATGGGAATGGATATATTTAGCATAAGAAAAAATTTCTTAAGCACGGCATTTTATCAAGGAAGAGTAAAAACGGATGCGGACGGAAAAGCAAAAGTCACATTTAATTTGCCCGACAATATTACATCTTTTAGAATAATGGCTTCGGCTATAAATAAAGACGGATATTTTGGGGCTTCGGACGATGTCGTTATAGTTAAAAAGAATTTGATGCTTATGCCGACTTTACCCGAATTTGCTTATGTGGAAGATAAATTTAAAGCGGGAAGTTTAATTTATAATTATTCAAACGAAGATTTGGAAATTGAAATTCAAGCTGTGGCTTCAAATGTATTTATAGAAAATGCTATTCAAACCGTTAAAGTTCCTAAAGGAGAAAACGCCGATATAAGATTTGATATTATAGCTACAAATAGAGGCGAGGCTAAAATTACGATTCTTGCAAAAGGCGGAGAATATAGCGATGCGGTTGAAAAAACTTTTGAAGTTAATACTCCTATGACTACAGAATCTGTCGCTATGTTTTCAAGTATGACTAACGACAATTTAAATATTGGTTTAAGAATTCCAGGTAATTCTGAAGTTTATTCGGGAGCGGGAAATTTGGATGTTTATATGTCTCCAAGCGCGTTCAGCGAATTAACGGGCGGTTTGGAATATTTAATAAATTATCCTTATCTTTGTTTGGAGCAGCAGCTTTCGAGAATTTATCCTATAATAGTAAGCAAAAGGTTAATTGTCGATATGAAACTTACGGATAAAACCGAAAAAGAATTAGATAATATGGTTGAAGATTTTCTTAAAAATATGCCTTCATATCAAACGGCGGATGGCGGATTTGCATATTGGACTAGCAAAACTTGGGTTTCTCCATGGCTTACTGCTTACGCTACGGAAACTATGATAAAGGCTAAAAAAGAAGGTTATAAAATAGATGAAAAATCTTTAAATTTGGCTTTGGAATATCTTAATCATTACGCGAAAAGTGGAAAAGCAGAAAAGCCAAATTTTTGGGATGACGAATATATTAATTTGTCTTCGATAGCTTATATTTCTTCGGTTCTTTCAGAAGGCGGATACGATTCTATTGAGGTTAGAGCGATAATAGATAGATTATATCCTCAAATAAATAATATTCCTTTTTACGGACAGGTTCAATTAATGCGAGCAATGTATTATAATAAATACGGAAATGTCGCGCTTAATAGAGTTCGTCAGTATGTATTAAACGCATTAAAAGAAGATTCTACAACGGCTCATTATGAACTTGAAGATAAATATTCTAATTTATATTGGATTCATTCTTCGGCAGTTAGAGATACTTCTATAGCTTTAGGTTCTTTAATTGAAATCGGATACGATAATCCTATAAATGAAAAAGTGGTTCGTTGGCTAATTCAAACGAGAAAAAACGGAAGATATTTAAATACGCAGGATAATGTAGCTGCATTTTCTTCAATGAATATATATTTCAAAAAATACGAAAGCGTTAATCCTAATTTCAAAGCGGAGTTTATATATCAGAGCAAAACTTTATTATCCGAAACTTTTTCTGACAGAACGAATCCGAGCGTTATTAAATCTTATTCGCTTTCAGAATTTGACGGCGAGAGATTTAGTAATGCCAATTCAAAAAATGCGAACGCTATAATAACAAGAAATGGAGAAGGAAGACTATATTATGGAGTTAGATTAACCTACGCTCCAAGAGATTTAGCCGTTAATAGAGATGCAGGAATAAAAGTAGAAAGATATTATGAAACCAAAGACGGAAAAAGATTAGACTTAAATAAAGATACTTTCAAGCAAGGCGAAGAATATGTCGTTATAGTAAAAATTACCGCACCTTATGAGAGAAGATTTGTAATTGCCGATATTCCTATAGCTGGCGGAATGAGAATATTAAATTCTAATTTTGAAACCGAAAGCAAAGAGATAAAAGATATAACGGGAAATTATAAAAGCAAATGGTGGGGCGGATTTAATCATACGGAAAACTATAAAGATAAAGTTTTATTATTTGCCGATATACTAGATAAAGGCGAGCATGTTTATAAATATGTTGTAAGAGCGGCTACTCCAGGAGAATATTTGCTTCCTGCGACTAAAGCGGAAGAGATGTATAATCCCGATGTATTCGGTTATGATGGACAGCATAAGATTATTATAGAAGATAGATAATAAATTTTAAGCAAATAATTAATGCAGGAATTTTCAATAATTTCCATATTTAATTTATTAATTGTTTATATATTATTATATTTTTTAAAACGGCTTGATTTTTTTAATAATTTTTATATAATCAAAATATTATAATAAAGAATAAAAATTTATGAGGATAATTTAATGTCGTCTAAAAAAATTACGGTAAAAAAGAAAAATAGCGTTGTAAAAACTCTTCAGTGGATAGGAATATCGGTTATTTCTATTTTGCTTATTTTATATTTTTTGGTAAGCACGGGAGGAAAACAAACCACGCCGACTATAGGCTCGGTTAATGGAACTCCGATTTATTATACAAGCACTAGTCCTTATGGAAGAGCTTTTAGAGATATAGAAAGATATTATCAGCAAATTGGAATACCGATAAATAACGAAATGTATTCTTTTATAGAAGATATGGCTTTTAAGAGAGCGGTTACAATCATTCTTTTGGATAAAATAGCTTCTGAAAATATAAAGATATCGGATAATCTTATAGTGGACGCTATGAAGAGCGAATTTGTCGATACTAACGGATTATATAACGATGTAGCTTTTCAATCTTTTATAAAAAATACTTCTAAATCGGAACAAAAAAGAATAGAAAAAGAATTAAAAGAAAATATTTTATCTCAAACTATATCTATGGAACTTTTTAAAGATATAAAAATTAATTCTTTAGAAGTTGAAAGAAATTATATAAAAGAAGAAACTAAAAGAGATATTGAAATGGTTTATATAGACGCCGCTTCAATAGTGGAAAATTCCGAAATTCCAATATCCGATTTGGAAAAATATTTTAACGATAATAAAACAAATTTCGCTCAAGCCGATATTTCTTATATAGCTTTGGAAAGCGGAGGAGTAGCGGATAATTTATATAAAAGCTTAAAAGACGATATAACTTTATTTGATAAAAACGCCATTGAAAAAAGTATAGAAACTAATAATTATAAATTAGGTTATGTAACTAAAATGGAAATGCCATCCGAAAATTTCGCAAACAGTATATTTACAAATACAAAAACAAATACTTTATTGCAACCTATTTATGTAAACGGAAAATATTATATTGTTTTATTAAACGATATAAGACTTCCCGAAAAATATTCCGATGTAAAAATCGATATATTAAAAAACGAATATTTAAAATCAAATATGAAAGCTTTACTTGAAGTTGAAAAAACAAAACAATCGGAAATATTAAAATCGGCATTTGAAAATAATAATAATCTTGCTTCGCTTAATAATAAAGGAAATATAGAATATTATAAAACTTCAAAGCCTTTTTATTATAATCAAGCAAATTTAAGTTCAATTAACGGAAATATGATTCCCGAATCTTCCGAAGAAAATTTTTATAGAAGAGTATTTTCTTTAGAAGTAGGTTCTGTTAGCGATGTCGTAAAACTTGAAAACGGAGTAGCGATAATAAAAGTTTTATCCGAAGAAAAACCAGATATGAATAAACTTGCGACTTCTGACGATAGCATAAAATCGGCTATAAAAATGGAATTGAGTTCTTATATAGAAAATGAATGGCAAAATAAAAATATTGAAAAAGCAAGAGTTAAGAAAAATAATATAAGATAATTTTAATTAAACTATTAAGTGAAATTATAAAGATTATTTTTTTAAAATTTTTTAAAATAAACGCTTTAAATATTTTTAAAAAGATTGTATAATAATTAATAAATATTTAAATTATTGTTGTTTACAAAAATTTTTAATGTTGTATAATTTATTTAATAACCGAAAGAAAAACTTTCGGAATAAACTAATTTAACGAGGTAAATTCTCATGAACAAAACAAAACAAAACAAAACAAAACAAAACAAAACAAAACAACTACCACTATCTCTTAACTAATCTTTTTTCATTCAAATTATTTATTGCTTTACTATCTTTAATACTATTTTCAGTAAGTTGTAGTAATGAAGGAACAACGGGAGGCGATACTGGAGGTAATTATAATTATTTTTCCGTAAGCGAAGAGTGGAACAACTCTAAAGACATAACACTTGCTAATTCAGTAGTTAGCACGGCTGCAACCATAGTGTTTTCAGTTTATGGTTCTACGAGCTACACAGTTTCAATCGAGAGCGTAGACAGTGGCTCAAATCCATTGAATTTAGTAGCGGGCGATTTCAGTTATACCGAATCGACTAAAGAATTAACTTTGTCGTATTCTGGTTTAAACAAAATATCAAGCGCAAGTTTAACCGCTAAACAAAAATATCAATATACGATAACATTTAAATTCACAGATTATAGCTCTGAAGACACAAAAAATCTTGATGTTAAAGTAAATCTAATCAAGGCGCAAATGATAACCAAAACGGATATAGAAAATATGATGAAATCCGTGAAAAATTCAGATGGTGCGTTTGGTTCACAAAAAAATGGAGAGATACTTTTTTTTGATGGCGGAACAACTACATTTGATTTTACGAGCGCCACTTTCTCTGGTTCTTCTCCTAATTTTTCTGCAACTGGAACTACAACAACCACTTCAACTGTAACTCATATTGCAAGCAGAAAAACATTTTCATTAGCGTCCACTATAGCCAATACTACGCAATTTAAAGAATATTTTGGAAGTTCGGTTTTCGATATAGATTATGATTCTACTCCTCCGACAATTAGCGCTGACAAGAAAACTTGCATTTTCACTTTGAAATTTAAAAAATTGCAAAGCGGTTATGCATTATCGAGCGAAGTTTCTCGTTTAGCGACTACTGGATTAACTATTGGATTTACTTTAGGCGATAAAGCTAATTGGCAATAAAGATTAATTTATATTGATAAGATAGTGATAGTTAAAAGGCATCGTATTTTATTACGGTGTCTTTTTTATTTTTGGCTTGCTTCGTTATCGCTCGCAATGACTATAGAATCAAAAATATATAAAATAAAATTACTTCTTTACTATAGCACCTTTGCAAGGTCTATTAAATTTCCCCGAAATTAAATTTCCGTTTTTATCCGTGTATTCTTTCCAATATGGAAAAGTTTTGCATTGAGTAGGTTTCGCTTTATGTATAAAACATTTATCGTTTTTATCTAAAAAATGACAACGATTTTCGTAATCAACTTTAATATGATAACCTAAAGAATCATCATAATCTAAATATTTGCTTATAAAAATTAAAGAAGTTATGCCAAGATATTTTGAAGTTTTCGATATATCGCTTTTATTAAAAAAAATATATCCTTTTTCTTTGCAACATGTTCCGCAGCCTTTACATGAGAATCCTAATATAATATTTTTATTTTTTGTATTTTTCATTTTATAATTGAATTCGCTTTGCTCTTCATTGTATTTGCAGAATTCGTTTTTCCAATACTTAAATATATTTCGGCTACCCTCATATAGTCGTTATATAAAGCCCTTCTCTCTTCCGCGTTCATCTCATCAACTTTTTTTTTTGCGCCTTCAGGAATTCTAATATCTTTATTGAAAACTAAAGAATCAGGGTCCTTAAAAATATTTTCATTCATAACATAAATTGTGGGCCATCTTCTTGCATCTCCAAGTTCGCTTGAAGCTATAGAAGTTAAAGTATCCGTCCATTTTGTTCTGTATGTGTTTCCGCCAAAATATGCATTCGTATTTTTTGCTGGAGGATTCGGTATAATCGGCGGATTAGGAATATTTGGAGTATTAGGCAAATTCGGTTTTGGAGAAGTTGCTATATTCGATTGAATAACAGTATTATTTGAAGAAACCGCTTTAATATCGTTAGTTTCAATAACTTTATCGCTATTCTGTTTTGCTATATCATTAGTTTTAGAAATTTCATTTGTAATATTTTCAGTTTCATTAGTTTGAGAAATATTTTCATTCGTATTTGTAGAAGAAGAAATTATATTATTAGTTTCGTTTTCATTTGTCGATATACTGCTATAAAAATCGTCTTCTGAAGCGTCCGTTTTATTTCCGAAAAATTGAAATCCTAAATAAGACAAACCTAATATTATTATTATAATTCCTATAATCGCAATCAATTTGTTTGATTTTTTTTGTTTTTTTGCCGAAGAATGAGCTGGAGCCGTATAAGGTTGAGCTGGTTTTCTTTCAACTTCTGGAATTCCGCTCGCTTTCATTTCGTCTTCAGTTTCTATTATTTTTATATCTTTTTTTCTTAACTCTTCTAATTTTTTACTTGAATATATGCTATAATCTTCAATCGGCGTATCTTCTTCTATCATAGCCGCATTTTCTATAGCTTCGTCCATTTCGCTTTGATTAAATTTAGAGTTTTCTATATTTCTTTTTAATTCTTCCGCTTCTATAGGACTTCTTATTATAACGGGCTTTTTAAATATATCGCTTTTGCTATAAGTATTTTTGCTAAATGTTTTATTTTCAGTTTTTATTTCTTTAGTTTCTTCTTTTTTCTTAAACTCGTTAAAAATATAATCGGCTTTTTCTACATTTTTAGCGTTTTCTTTATTTATAATAGAACTTTCCGCGGTATTTGAAACTATTTCATTTTCTTTTATCTCTTCGTCTTTCACTATCAAATGTTTTTTCACGGATACGGGTTTTGAGATATTTTTAGATTTTGCTTTTATAGCTTCTCTCAATAATTTTATTGATTCTCTCTCTTCTTTTTTTTCAATATCATCCGTTTTTATAGGTTCTATTTTTCTTATGCTTGAAGAAACGGTTTTTTTAGGAACTTCAACGCTTTTTTTAGTCGCTGTTTTTTTAGCCGTAGTTTTTTTTATCTGCCCATCCGTTTTCTTTTTTAAACTTTCAGTTTGCTTTTTGCTCGTTTTAGATGTTTCCGCAGATTTTTTTGAAGCGGAATTTTTTTTAGAATTTTCTTCGTTATTTGTTTTTTTTGTCGCCATAATTTTACTCTGTAATATTTTGTTTATTTTTTATAATTATATTTCTTATAGTATTCATTGTTTCGTTATCAAATATATTATCTCTTAAATTTCCTTTTTTCAATAAATCTATAAGATATTTATTTAAATCAATATTTTTCTTTAAGTTATATTTTTTAGCTATATAAATTGCATCCGACATAGATAATATAATTCTTAATTTACCTCCATCCGAAGAATATTTATCAATCAGTTTATGCGGAGCGTCTATTCCTAAACAGTTTAAATTATAGCAAACCTTGTAAAAAAGTTTATCAATCGACTGTTTAGATTTTTCTTCTCTTTTATTCTTTTTGCTTATGGTATAAAAAGCCGATAAATCTCTCGCTTCAAAATTGCATGTTTCGGAATAAAGTTTTTCTTGATAAGGCATTAAATAATGATGACTTTTCGATTTTGATTCCACTCTTATTATAAAACCTTTCTCTTCTAAAATATCGATAGATTTAACTATAGTTGCATTTCCGCCAATTCCAGCTTCGTTTAATATTTGAGAATGCGTTATTCTCGCTATTCCAAGCTCATAATCGTAATTTGAAACCAAAGTTCTATAAATCTCTTTAGCCGTAGCTTGCAATTCTTTCCATTTAGGATTTTCGGTAATACTTTTTGGAATAGAAGAACATAAAGAACTTACAGATAAAAATGTATCTTTATCTATAGTCTTTAATTGAGCTTTATTAATTATGTCTATCATATTTTCCAAAATTTATTCCCCGAATCGATTTTAGCGTTTATTTTTTTAATATATAATACAATGAATTTAAGATAAAATCAAGTTATATAAATAAAGTTATAGCTATTTAATTATACATATAAAACAAACTTTATAAACCGATAATTATGTAAAAATAATATTAAAATATAAAGCTAATTAATATTCTTTTTCAAAATTGCAAAATTATTGCATACTAATTGAAAATATTTATGTTTTTCAACTATAAAATTAGAAATTTCAGCAGCTTCAAATATATCTTTTTTATTATAATATTTTTTATGGTCTTCTATTTCAAGCCTGTCAATAACATGCATTTTATAAGATAAGAATTCTAATATAGGTTTGGCTATTTTTGATGGGACTGTAATTATTAATCTTCCGTCATTTTTCAAAACTCTATGTATTTCTTTTAAAATATCTTTGGGATAACTTAAATGTTCCAATACCGCTAACATTGTAACCACATCAAAACTTTCATTTTCAAAAGGAAGTTCTTTTTCTAAAACCGATTCGATAGTTTCTAATTTTTCAGTTTTTAATTTTGGAGGTTTAAAATCTATTCCTACGCCATAATCTATATAATTTTCTATCGACTTTAATAACTTGGCTTCCCAACCGCAACCTATATCCAATAATTTGCAATTATTATATTTTTCTATAGTCGGTTTAACCATTCTTATTCTATATTTTCTTAAAAATTTATCTAAAATAGTTTCTTTCACTTTGTATTATTAACTCCTATATTTTTATTTTAAAAAATATAAAAGTCAGTAATACGAGGATTTAAATATATTATACCAAAATAATTTATTTAAACTACAAGTTGAGTTGAGTTGAGTTGAGTTGAGTTGAGTTGAGTTGAGTTGATGCAGACATAAAAAATCCTACTTAATTATATTTATATAATAACATATTGTAAATAATTGTCAATAGTTTACTAATAAAAAGATTTATTAATTATTTTATTTTAGATATTAATGAAAATAAATAAACTAAATTACTAAATTTTATAATTTGCTTTTATATATTCTACAGTGTTATTTATTCTATTCATACAGTCTTTTATTTTTTTCATCGGACAAGCGCAATTAATCCTTATAAAGAATTTACCTTCTTCCCCGTAAGTTATTCCGTCCATTATAGCTACCTTTCCTATATTAATTAAATATTTTTGAAAATCTTTATTAGAGATATTTAGATTAGAATAATCAATCCAAGCAAAATAAGTTCCTGTAAAAATTCTTCTCTGTCTTTCTTATCCCTTACTAATAAATAAGAACAACTAAGCGAAGATATATTGAAAGTTTTAGAAGCGGAAGAGCATAAAGCCATATTTTTATAATCATCTATTAAAAATATTGGATTATGTTTATTATAAACGATATCCATATGTATTTCATCGGAAATTATATATACATTATACTTTTTGCAGATATCAATTACATTTTTTAATTCGTACGAATTCCATACTTTCCCTATAGGATTATGAGGAGAACAAAATAAAAGTATTTTAGATTTTAAACATTTTTTCTCAAAATCATCAAAATCTATTTGATACCTATTATTAATTTTTTTCAATGTAGAAGTAATTATATTTCTATTATTGGCTTTTATAGTTTTAAAAAAACCATCATAAACAGGAGTAAGTATCAAAACATTATCCCCAATTTTTGACTTCATTCTAATTAAATTTGATACCGAATACATGACATTTGGGCTATATAATATCCATTCTTTATTTATAGAAAAATTGAATCTTTTATTATACCATAATTTTATAGAATCCTTGAAATCATCATTATTCCATCTGCTATATCCGAATACTTTATGATTAACTCTACTTATAACAGCGTCAATTATTTCTTTAGGAACTTCAAAGTCCATATCAGATATAGTGAATGGAAGCAGGTCATCCGTTCCAAATCTATCCTTTATATAGTCCCATTGGGTGCAATATGTTCCTTTTCTATTTACAATGGCATCGAAATTCATATAAAGTCCAACTTTAAATTAATTGTTATTTTTTATCAATTTGTCCAGTTTATTCTTAACGACATGAACCTGAGGACCTATAACTACTTGTAAATTATTATTATCTAATTTTACAACCGCTAAAGCCCCAGTAGCTTTTATTTCATTTTCGTCTATTAATTTTATATCTTTAACTGACATTCTAAGCCTTGTAATACAATTGTCAAGAGAAACTATATTGTCTTTTCCTCCTAATGCTTCTAAAAGTCGCTCTTCATTATATCCTCCAAGTCTTATATTATCTCCTTCATCTATATTTTCTCTTCCATGAGTTTTTAAATTAAATTTAAGTATGGCGAATTTAAATACAAAGTAATATACTAAAAACCATGCTATACCTACTATTGGAACTAAGTACCATTTGGTTTGAATACCCTGAAGAATTCCAAAAACTATAAAATCAATTAAATTACCGTCCGTATTTCCTATAGCTACTTTAAGAATTCCCATAGTCATAAATCCTAAACCTACCATAATACAGTGAAAAATATATAAAATCGGGGATATAAACAAAAATATAAATTCAAGCGGCTCTGTAATGCCTCCTATAACGCATGCGACAATTCCAGAAGTTAATAAACCTTTAATTTTAGAGCGGTTTTCAGGTTTTGCAGTATGATAAATAGCTAAAGCTACAGCAGGCAAACCAAATAGATAAGATGGCATTTTTCCTTGAGAAAGAAATTTTGTAACATTAGGGTCTAAAATTCCATTAGAAAATTCTTTATAAAATATAGTTAAAGCACCAGATACCGATTCTCCGTTAACAATAGCATCTCCACCAGCGGAAGTAAATCTTATCATAGCAACTAAAATATGATGAAGCCCAAAAGGTCTCAATAAACCTTCTCCAGCTCCAAATAAGAAAGGACCGAAAGGACCAGCTTTGCCTATTAAATTACCAATTCCTATTATTCCTTTATTTAGAGTTGGCCAAATGAAAGGTATTAATAAACTAATAACTCCCACTATAACGGAAGTCGCTATTGGAACAAATCTTGAACCTCCAAAAAAAGCTAACGCATCGGGCAATTTTATTTCATGAAACTTATCATGTATTTTAGCTACAATTATACCTATTAATACGCCTCCCAAAACTCCTATATCTATACTTTGTATTCCCATTACCATTGATTGTCCTGCATTTTTCATATCATCTGCAGATGCTAAAGAGCCAGTGGTTTTTAATAAAAAATTTATAGATAATGAACATATTACAAAACCTACGAATCCTGAAAAAGCCGCTACTCCTTTATCGCCTTTTGCTAAACCTAAAGGTATAGCCATTGCAAACATAATAGGCAAATTAGAGAATGCAAAAGAACCAATAGTAGCCATAAATTCAAATAAAACTTTAATAGCGGGAATTTTTAAAAACGGAAGAATCTCTGCAGTTACAGAACTTGAAAAAGAACTCCCCACTCCAAGCATAATACCGCATGCCGCTAATAATGAAACAGGAAGCATAAATGTTTTTCCTAAACCTTGAAAGAATTCCCAAAAATTAACTTTTTTATCCATAGATTAATCTCCTATAATTTAATTAATATTTAGCTAATAATTATCATATTTTATATAAGAAAACAATATAAAAAATATTTCACTTTATTTTGAAAAAATTATTACACTTAATTATTTATAGCATTTTTTATATAGCTTATAATATCTTCGGATGTGTTTTTAACTTTTATATTTTCTACAAAATCTTTAATATCCGATAGCTTCATTATTTCTGATATATATTCTAAATGTTCAGTTCTATTATTAACATGCATAAAAAATAATATATTAGCTTCTTCATCGTCTATTATTATAGGCGATTTTGATATAACTAAATATAAGTTTGATTTATCTTTATTATTATTGATGTATCCTGTGCTTAACAAAAATATTTTTTTATAAATAAAAAAGTATTTGCCAAAATTTGCAACTATATTATTAAATTCAATAATGCTTTTATTGTCTAAACCGTTATATAAAAAACGATTTAAAATTTTTTCTAATGTTATAGGTTTATTAAAGATAAATATATTATTTTTCTTTAATAATTTTAATATATTATAATTTTTAGATTCAAAAATATCATCGTTAATAAATTTATCAAATCTATTTTTTAGTATTTGTATTAATTGATTTTTGTTTTTATGTTTATCTATTATCAACAACAACTCTTTTAAAGAAATTTTTTTTG
>ULXC01039733.1_pt1 | contig 17079 bp, 9 predicted proteins | sample 1960721 | NCBI WGS metagenome assembly ULXC01 (sample SAMEA4835822, study PRJEB28245) | human gut metagenome | biome: gut microbiome; material: fecal sample | place: Denmark | collected 2008
GGATATCAATGACGCGGTAAAAGGTGTTACCCTATATGCCAAAGATACGGTGAGTGAGAATGTATTTGCCAAGGATACAGTGACGCTTGAAGATGAAGATGCATATAAGTATGTAGAGAAGATGGCGACCAGAGTGGAGACTCTTGGGGAACATGCAAACCGGATGGCAAGACAGGAACAGTATCTTACTTTATGGATTGAGCGTTTCCTGCAGCTTTATGGAGATAGCAGGAAAGAAGCAAAGGTTGTATATGAAGCGGCAAAACCATATATGCAGACAAATCTGGATCGGAATGATATCCTGTATTTATATTACCGGATGCATGGTATTGATCTGAATGTGGCGGAGTCGGATGTGACAGATCTTCCGGGTAGATACGAGAGAAACACATATTTTGATGAATACAAACTGGATCAGGAAGCGTTGGTTGATTTATTGATCCGGGTATTTTATACAGAAAAAGAATAATTTGTAAAAATGTTCCAAATGCGGATTGAAGCAAGATCGGAAAAATGGTAAAATTGACCTAGATTTTGCGGATTTTCCGTATTTGGAATTTTTATTTTACAGGGCGGTCTGTTCCGCAGACAAACGAAGACATGGAGGGTTGCATAATATGAAAAAATGTGTAAGATTTGTAACGGCGTGGCTGCTAACCATTGTAATGGTAGCAGTGACAGTATTCCAGTGGGGAGGGCTGGCGGCAGGTGCCGGAGAAACCGTACAGGCGGCAGACTTGATCGATCTGAGTGATGAAGACACGAATAACGTAAAAATTAATCTGACAAATAGCACAGGGAACTTCCGGTATACAGGTTCTCCGATTGAACCGGAAATTTCTGTTACCGTGAATGGACAGACGATCAGCCCGAATTGTTATACGGTTGAATATAAGGATAATGTAGAGCTTCGAAAGGGAACAGAATCAGCTGAGATCTGGATCTATGGTATTGAGAGTCGGGGATATACAGGTTCTCAGTATGCATATTTTCATATTATAGAGGGCGATATTTCAAAAGCTGACGTTGCTTTTAAAGGTGATGCATATTATAACAGTACAGGATCGATCCTGTATGTGCCATATGTAAAACCGGGAGTAATGAATCCACTTATTGATAAAGTATCCTATGGAGGGAAAAAGTTAACTGAAAATAAGGATTATACATTGACAAAGGGAAACGCATTAAAAGGAGTTGGAGAAAGTGGCAATCTTGTTATTACAGGAAAATCAGGCTCTAACTGGTCATCGGCTTCTTCTTACAGTAAGAAAATACCCTGGCAGGTAGTAAAGGCAGATATTGCGTCCGAGAATATCACCATGGAATATACGAATTGTACCTATGATGGAACAGCAAAGACACCAAAGATTACAATAGAGGATTCCAGATTCAGAACATATTATCCAACAGCAACAGTTGATGGAACATTGGAAGAGGGTACAGATTATACAGTTACATATGGCGATGCAGCTCATGATAATATACAGCCGGGAACCGTGAAAGTAGTGATCACAGGAAAAGGTAATTATTCTGGTTCGGTTGAGAAAGAATTTACGATCAGTGATGCCGGAAAGAATCAGGATATTTCCCAGGCGGATATCAAAGTATCGGATGCAACTTATACCGGTGCAGCGGTGACTCCGGATGTAAAAGTTGTCTATGCCGGTACGACATTGAAAAAGGATAAGGATTATACGGTTCAATATCGAAATAACATAAATGTTGGTACAATGACTGCAACTGCAGTTATCAGTGGAATGGGTGATTATACAGGCTCGGTAAAAAAGAACTTTACGATCAATAAAAAGGATTTGAGTGATCCGACCATTAAGGTTACAGCAAGTGATGTGACATATGCATATGGTTCTAATGTTTCATCACCTGTAATTACTGTTACAGATACAGCATCGGGAAAAGAATTAACTGGTGGAACATATGGTACAGATTATACGATCAGTTATCCTACACGTCCTACAGAAGTTGGAGACAATTATTCATTTACGATCACAGCAAAGGCAGATTCTAATTATACAGGAACTGCAACAGGTACATATCGGGTGCTGCCACTTGATGTGTCACAGTCCGCACAGGTGACACTGGCACAAACGGAATATGAGTATAATGGTGAGGCGTTTAAGCCTGCTGTAACAGCTGTAGTTGTAAATGGAATAACCTTGGAAACCGGAAAAGATTATGCAGTAGATTATAAGGATACTATAAATGCTGGTGATAAGGCTAAAGTTATTGTTACATTTAAAGGGAATTATACAGGAAGTGTGACATCATACTTTACGATCACATCACCACGTCCAAATGTTAAAGATGCGTCTCTTACAATAGCGGATCAGACATATACAGGAAAACAGATCACTCCGGATGTAAGTACGATAACGATAGCAGGTCAGACCTTTACAAAGGATAAGGATTATACCGTTACTTACGGGGAGAACAAGAATGTTGGTTATGGTCAGATCACATTGACAGGGAATGAACAGACCTGTGCAGGAACCCGTTTGATTGAGTTCAAGATCAATGCAGCGAATATTAATCGGGTTTGTACCGTGAAAGGTCTGGTATCCGGTCAGAAATTCGCATATACCGGTTCGGCGATCATACCAAAGATATCTGTAATTTATGGGAACATTACTCTGGTTGAGAATGAAGATTATACGATCCAGTATAGTTCATCGAATCCGGTAAAAGCGGGATCGTACGTTGTGGTGATCACTGGTAAAGGTAATTATACAGATCATATAGACCTGTTGTATATGATCACTTCCGTTTCTATTGATAGTGCAACCGTTAAATATGCAGAATATGATAATATCTATAATGGATCTGAAAAAAAACCTAAGGTTACAAGCATTGTAACGGAAGATGGAACAACAATAACTGATCTGAATGCTTTTGATGTTACATATACAAATAATGTAGATAAAGGAACAGCTACGATTACAGTAAAACCAAAGAGTACAAATAGTAATTATACAGGAACTGCAAGTACAACCTTTACGATCAAGAAAGCAACTCTTTCAGACGACACCTGTACGATCAGTGCTATTCCAGATCAGACATTTACTGAAAGCGAGATCAAGCCGGAACCGACACTGACAATTGCCGGAAGAACCCTTGTAAAAGGAATTGACTATACAGCAGATTATATAGATAACATAAATGTCGGAACCGGAACAGCGACGATCCGGTTTACAGGAACAGGCAACTATACAGGTAATGCAGTAAAGACATTTAATATCGTAAGTAAGAGTATTGCAGGAGCCAAGGTAACGGTTCCGGCACAGATATATACCGGTTCGGCATTTGCACCATCAGCTGATCGGATATCTGTTGTATTGGATGGTAAGACACTGGCTTCGCAGTATTATACAGTTAAGTATACAAATAATACGAAGACGGGAACAGCTACAGCAACTGTAACAGGTAAAAACGGATATAGTGGTTCGGCATCAGGAGATTTCACGATCGAGAAAGCAACGATTGATAGTTGTACCGCCGAATATTCCGGAAAAATGATGTGGAATAACGGACAGGCAATTACGCCGGAGATCACTTTGAAACTCGGCAATTACACCCTTGTAAAAGGAATCGATTACACAGTTACTTATAATAACAATCAGAATGAAACCGAAACCACAAAAGCGGAGATTAATGTAACAGGTACAGGCAATTTCACAGGAACTAAGACCTATTACTTTGAGATCACAAGAAACAGAACAGATATTAATGACAGTTCTATCAGTGTCAGTGCATCAGATCTGGAATATGATGGTGGAAAGGAAGTAACACCGGTTATAACAGTGACACAGGATGGAAAGCTTCTGGCAGAAGGAGAATCTTATGATGTAACTGTTACAAATAAGACCAACGGATATGAAGTCGGTTCAGTAATTACTGTGAAGCTCACCGGTAAAGATGCATTTAAAGGAACGAGAGAAGAGACATTCAAGATCACGGCAATTGACCTTACAGGAGCAGTAGCAGAACTGGAGAAGGATACATTTGAGTATACAGGGGATGCGATCATTCCGGTTGTGAAGATGATCACGACAAAGTCAGGAAAGAAGATCACAGATCTGTCTGAACTGAAGGTACAGCCTTCTAATAATACGGCGACAGGTACAGCAACGGCAACGATCACAGGTAAGACGAATCATTATACCGGAAGCATATCAAAGTCTTTTGAGATCCGGAGAAAGTCAATTACGGCAGCAGATATTATTTGTAAAGTAGCAGATGCAACCTATACAGGAGCTCAGATACAGCCTGAGACATCTGATATTAAGGTAACCGGAAACGGAAATAATCTTCAGCAATGGTCTGATTATAGGATTGTGGACTATGGAAAGAATATCAATGCCGGCAAGGATGCCGGATCAATCGTCATCGAAGGTGTGAATAATTATACCGGTCAGAAGACAGTATACTTTACGATCAACCCGCAGAGTATAGCCGGAGCAACAGTAAATGTTAATCGTTCTTATACCTATAATGGAAAGGCATGGGAGCCGCAGGCATCTGATCTTACAGTCAGCGTAAATGGCAGACAGTTAAGTTCAGGTGACTACACGATCACACGCTATGATAATAATACAAATGCAGGTACAGCCACAGTTACAGTTGCAGGTATTGATAACTACACCGGGAAAATGACAGGCAATTTCACGATTGCGGCTAAGAACTTACAGGATAGCAGCATTGATGTGAGATGTGCCTCAAAGGTATCCTATGAGGATGGTAAGGAATGTAAGCCTCCAGTCAGAGTTTATGATGGAAGTAAAGAACTGACTGGAAATGATTATACTGTTACCTACGAGAACAATACAGCTGTAACAACGGAATATTCAAAGGCAAAAGCTATTGTCAAAGGTATGGGTAACTATACAGGTCAGTTTACCAAAGAGTTTGAGATCAGTAAGGACATTATTAATATTACCGGTGCCACAGTAACGGTAAATAAGACATTTGTATATAACGGAAGTGTACAGACACCGGAAAAAACGGATATCACTGTAAAATTAGCAGATGGAACGGTACTTGATAATACATCATATACAATTGTAGCAGTAAAGGATAATATAGGTGCAGGTACGGCTACGATAACTGTAGAAGGCTGTGGAGATTACTCAGGTACAGCATCAGGAACTTACGAGATCACACCAAAGAATATCACAGAATGTCAGGTTCATTATTCTTCAAGTGTTGATTATACCGGTGCAGAATGTAGACCGGGAGTAACTGTAATGGATGGAGAAGCTGTAGAACTTACAAAGGATAAGGACTATACAGTTTCCTACAGCAATAATACAAATCCGGGAACAGCTACGATCACGATAAAAGGTCAGGGCAATTATACCGGAACCTATACCGGAAGCTTTACGATTGTAAAGAAGAATGATCCAACACCGGAGAAGATCAATCTGTCATCCGCTGTGATAACAGTTGCAGATCAGACCTATACCGGACAGGCATTGATACCAAGTATAACAGTAGTGTTAAACGGAGCGGTTCTTCCGGCATCAGCTTACACCATAGCATATAGCAATAATGTAAATGTTGGAACGGCAACTGTTACGGTTACAGGTCAGGGTAATTATGTTGGAAGCGCTTCGGCGACATTTACGATCAAGGCAGCAGCAAAGCCTGTTACACCTACTGTAACAAAGCCGGGTAAGGTAAAAGGAATCAGTGTAAAGAGTGTAAAGACAACATCTGCAACCCTGAAATGGAAGAAGGTATCAGGCGCATCCGGTTATATGATTTACAGGAAGAATCCATCGACCGGAAAGTCGAAGCTTGTGAAGACTGTAAGTTCAAAAACAGTTTCTTATAAAGCAACAAAGCTGAAATCAGCAACCAAGTATACATACACGATCTATGCTTACAAATTGTCAGGCAAGACCAAGATCAAAGGTTCCGGCACAGCATACACATTTGTTACAAAGCCGGGTGCTGTTAAGAAGACAAAGGCAGTATCCAAGAAGACAAAGACCTGTGTAGTAAGCTGGAAGAAGACAAAGAGAGCCGATGGTTATGAAGTCTACATGGCTACGTCCAAGAAGGGCAAATATAAGAAGATCGGTCAGACAAAGAAATTAACACTTACCAAGAAGAAATTAAAGAAAGGTAAGACCTGTTATTTCAAAGTCAGAGCGTATAAGACATATAAGGGCAAGAAAACCTATGGTGCTTATACAAAGGTTATAAAAGCAAAAATCAAATAGATGAAAACTTTATAAAAAACTCCATCCATAGCGGATCATATTCAGATAGAATAGAAACTGCTGTGGATGGAGTTTTATTTATATATGATTATTCTATAGTTTATAATGCTTGCCGTTAGGCATACGGATGTTATTTACATAAGATGTTTTTCATATAGGGAATTGCCAGATAATTGTCTGCCTGATCCTGTAAAAAGGAGATGATATTCTTATAAGGAAAGATTTTTGTCTCACAATCATCAGAAGAGTTCTGTGTATTAGAGCAGACCGCCTGATTACCAGAGCCGAATGCGGCCTGATCTTCAGACACGATTGCCTCCGCGGTTCCGACATATGCCGATAAACTTGTTTTTATCATTCCGGCATCTTCGGGTATACATTCTTTGATATGTATATCTTCCGCCCGGTATGATACATGATCCGGGACAAATGGATGAAACTGTCTGTTCAGAACAGGATTGATCCGGTCATACTCGCCATAGAACCATTTGTCAGAGAAGAAGTCCGCAAGCGGGATTCGTGCCTCCTGCCCTTTGAGAAGCCTTACAAATAAGGGATGCCTGGTATCGACAGAGGGAGCACCGGATTCATCTTCAAAGACAAAAAAATGCTGCCAGAAATCCGTCACATAACTGGCATCCAGTTGTAAATGAGCAAGAATCCCCAGATCGATAGGAGAAAGCTCCTGATTCCCATACAGAGCATAAACCGCTGTCATGTCCGGATATTTCGTGATCTGATATTTCTGGTATAATGGACGGAAATGCGTTCGCTCTTTATCCGATGTGACATCGGGAAGGATGCATCCAAGCATGAATTCTTCTGTAAATGTCTTAGATATATTTATTTGTTTTTTTAAATTATTTAAAATCATTGCGCCTTCTACGAGGTGCATCAAAAATCCTGGCATTGTCTTGACCTTCTTTCTCAGATAATAATAGATAGTTTATAGTAGAGTGTCAAGCACGGAGAAATAAGCTGCACCATTCATTTCCGGTGTTGACGAAATATGGAAAAGGCTTTAAAGTAAACGACAGAAGTACATTTGTTTGAAAAGAGGTGCGGTATATGGGTACAAAGCTTTGCCCGATTTGTGACAGTTCGGTAAATAGTATTAATTTTTGCAAGACATGTAAGCGGTTTGTTACTCCAATCGAGAATAATCATACATTTTATCTGAATGAAAGACGAAGTGATGTAGATTATCAGCGAGATTATAATTTTGACGGAGATGTCTATGATTATAGTGCGGATAAGATGGAGGTAGAAGATACTGTATCTGACTGCCATGATGAATTTGAATTCGACAGGGATGAGCGAAAGGATTTTCATGACGGATTCGGATCTGATCATAATGAAGATTACAACCGGAAGGAGAAACAGAAAGCATATTCTGACATACAGAACGGACAGACTAAATCGACAGAGGGAGAATGGAAATCCTGGCAGAATCGTGCACCGGGAACTTCATATAATACAGGAAATAAGAAAAAGAAAGCATCTGCACTTGCTATTATCGGTGTCATTATTGGTTTATGCTGCGAATTTTTACCGGTCATATTTGATCATATAAAGGATGATTCGTATGAGACAGATACAGAAGATGAGTATATAGAAGATGATACTTATATGGATCAGGATACGGAATGGGACAACGAAGACATAGATGATGCTTCACTTGTTGCTCCGGACGGCTATATGTATTATACTTCTCCCGGAGAAAAACAGGGAACAGAAGGTAATTATTACACGGCACTTTCAGCAGAAGAAGTGTCAGAGGATGGCGGGGAATGTACTCTGGTTGGTCATTATGATGGCACAGCCATGGCGGATTTTGAATCTGATATGCTTGCAGGCGCGCAGAATATGGGAATCAATCTGCAGGCGGATGAGTATGGCAGATATCTTGGACTCTATAAGTATGACGATGGAAATACCTGCTATGAGAAAAAAGATTCATTTTATGCAGATATGGGATTCCTTCGTGTTGCGGTCTATGGAGATTATAACTCTGACAGAATTCATTCATTGATGATCGCACAGAAGATTCAGGATGACAATGATTATTACCGTATGGATGATATATATACGATAATTGCAAATGCTCTTGATGAACCGGATCTGGAATCCGGAAGTGGTTATGATTCTATTATAGCAGGGCTCCATACTTTGCGTGATGCGATGGATACATCAGATGAAACGGGAAATAATTATACAGAAGTACATATTGGAGAATGGGAGATATCGGTTTCACGTCTGGGAGGCTATCTGTACGTTGATATGTATGTAGAGCAATAAAAAGGTTAAATCTTCATGAACAAAAATGCTATTATATTGCAAGCAAAAAAGAATATGTCTATAATGAATGCGAAATTATCAGAAATACATACAAAAGAAAGATACAGTATAAGAACTGTATAAAAGGAGGTTCCGATTGGACAATAATTTACCGGAAAACAGTAACAATAATAACAACAGCAATAATAACAATAATAATGGAAATAAAGGGAAAAACAACCGCTCGATCATTGTGATCCTGGTTATTTCCATTTTACTGACATTTTTATTCTGGCGCGTATTTGACCGGGTGTCATCCGGCAGAGAAGAGGAAGTCACATATGGTCAGTTTATCGAGATGTTGGATAAGGGCGAGGTTGGTTCTGTAAAGATCTACGGAAGCAAGATCGTATTTGAAAATAATGCTGATGATAAGCTGATCAGTAAGACCAAATATACAGCAACCAGAATATCGGATGACAGTCTGGCAGAGAAGCTTCGTCAGGCAAAGACCAAATATGGAACAGAATATGAAGGTGTAGATGAGAGTGGAAGTGCTATGGTCGGTACGATCATTTCTTATATCGTGATGATCGTTGCATTCTATCTGCTGTTGTCGATGATCATGAAACGAAGCGGCGGCGTAGGCAGAGCCAATGCGAAGATCTACGTTGAGAAGAAGACGGGCGTTACCTTTGCGGATGTAGCTGGTGAGGAAGAAGCAAAAGAGTCTCTGACAGAGATGGTTGATTTCCTTCACAATCCAAAGAAATATCTGGATATCGGGGCGAAGCTGCCGAAGGGTGCGCTGCTTGTCGGCCCTCCGGGAACCGGTAAGACCCTGCTTGCAAAAGCTGTGGCAGGTGAAGCGAATGTACCATTCTTCTCTATGTCCGGTTCCAGCTTTGTAGAGATGTATGTCGGTGTGGGTGCTTCCCGTGTCAGAGATCTGTTCAAACAGGCGACACAGATGGCACCATGTATTATATTTATCGATGAGATCGATGCGATCGGAAGAAGCAGAGATTCCAGACATGGCGGAGATTCCGAACGGGAGCAGACCTTGAATCAGCTTCTTGCGGAGATGGATGGCTTTGATACATCAAAGGGTATTGTAATCCTTGCAGCAACGAATCGCCCGGAGGTACTTGATAAGGCACTTCTTCGTCCGGGTCGATTTGACCGCAGAGTTATCGTAGAGAAGCCGGATCTGAAGGGAAGAATCGATACACTGAAGGTTCATTCCAAGAATGTCAAGATGGATGAAACCGTTGATCTTCATGAACTGGCACTTGCAACTTCAGGTGCAGTTGGTGCGGATCTTGCAAATATCATAAATGAGGGAGCACTGGCAGCCGTTCGAGATGGCAGAAGCCTGGTTTCTCAACAGGATCTGATCGGCGCGGTAGAGGTTGTATTTGCCGGCAAAGAGAAAAAGGATCGTCTGCTCAGTAAAGAAGAAAAACAGATCGTTGCTTATCATGAAGTCGGACATGCATTACTTGCTGCAATTCAGAAACACACTGAGCCAATCCAGAGGATTACAATCGTTCCAAGAACAATGGGATCTCTGGGTTATGTATGGCAGGTTCCGGAAGAAGAAAAATATCTGGAATCCAAGAAAGAGCTGGAAGCAGAGCTTATAACCCTGCTTGGCGGACGTGCAGCGGAAGAATTGAAATTCGACTCGGTGACAACAGGAGCATCAAATGATATCGAGAAGGCGACCAAGACAGCCAGAGCCATGATAACCATGTATGGTATGTCAGACAAATTCGGTATGGTGCAGCTTGAATCGATAGAAGGGCAGTATCTGGACAGAAATCTTGCCCTTCAGTGTTCGGATGAGACCGCTACCAAGATCGATAAAGAGATCCGTGATATGCTGCGAGATTCCTATAATAAAGCAAAAAGACTTTTGTCTGCTCATATGGCAGCCCTGGATTCCATCGCCAGCTTCCTTATAGAACATGAAACGATCACCGGCAAAGAATTCATGTCGATTCTTGCTCAGGTGGAACCACAGAGATAGGTGCAATACCGCACATGGACGGTTATATCACACAACTATTATTTCTCAAGACGCTTGCGCTCTATTTCCACGCAGCGGTGCTAAGTTCTCCGCCTGTGGCGGTTCACTAAGAACCGGCGTGGGAAAAAGCTTGCTACATAACAGTGTGTAATATAACCATCCATGTGCGGTATTTTTGATATTCCCTAAAAACATATACCACCGCATAGTTGCAATATGTTGTGGTAGTTTTAAAAATGCCGTTTTTGGTGTGGCATATAATACACTGTTATGAAGCAAGCCTTTCCGAGCGTCGGTACTTAAGTTGCGTATTTTGCAACTTTATGTACCGTTACGTCGAGGAATAGAGCGCAAGCGTCTTGCGGAATAATAGTTGTATTACATGCCACGCCAAAAACGGCATTACTAAAATTAAAATTGAAGTTGGTCGAGGTTTTTGCCGTAGGCAGGGAGGAAGTCGGACAGAAAGCGTTCAACCTCCGGAAGGTCGGCAGCAAGCTTGTCGACAGCAGCCTTTGTGGATTCGTAGGCACTGGAAAATTCCGGATTGCCGACAGAAGTTTCTTCCATACATTTGATAAGAGCGGACAGCTTATCCGCAGCTTTTACAAGCTTCCAGATATATTCATCCCCGGACTGACGAAAGAAGAGCGGTTCATACTGTGGCTTCATCTCATCCGGCAGTTTGTTTAACAGCTTATAGCAGGCTGTTTTCTCGATCATTTTAAATGATTCCTTGATGTCATCATTATAATACTTGACTGGAGTCGGCATATCACCGGTTATGATCTCTGAAGCGTCATGGTATAGCCCGATCAGAGCAGCCCGTTCCGCATTCAGATCCTTTTTGTAGTAAGTATTGCCGATCACGGCAAGGGCATGAGCGATAATACTGACTTCCAGACTGTGTTCACACAGATTTTCTTCCCTTGTATTCCGCATCAACGCCCAGCGGTCGATGTATTTCATTCTCGAAATCATAGCAAAAAAATTATATTCCATCTTTCAATCTCCTTGTTGTATGTATGCAGATATTTGCAAAGATATATACCCGCTACACCTTGTTTGAACTAAAAACCGCCCACAGTCTGGAATATTGCATACTGTTATGCAGCAAGCCTTTCCGAGCGTCGGTACTTAAGCTGCGTCTTTTGCAGCTTTATGTACCGCTACGTTGAGGAACAGAGCGAAAGCGTCTTGCGGAATAATAGCTATGCAATATGACAGACCTAGACCTCTGGTGGCTTTTTCGTTCTAATACAACTGGGTAAATATCTGCATACAGATTATCTTATTCCTTGTGGAAAAATTCGTACACCATTTCGGCAGCATTCCGGTTCATGGATGACACCTGCATCAGTTCATCGACGGATGCCTCCCGGATCTTTGCGATATCCTTGAAATAGCCCATCAGATCCTTTCGTCTGGCAGGGCCGATGCCCGGTATATCCTCAAGGATCGAATGTACCTGAGATTTGCTTCTGAGGCTTCTGTGATATTCGATGGCAAAACGGTGGGCTTCATCCTGCAAACGGGTGACCATGTCAAATGCCTGAGTATTTTTCGGAAATTCCACTTCTTTATTGTTAAAATACAGACCTCTGGTTCTGTGGTAGTCATCCTTTACCATTCCGCAGACCGGAATGTTCAGATGCAGCTCGTTAAGAACCTCCAGAGCAATGTTGACCTGTCCCTTACCACCATCCATCATAAGGATGTCAGGATAGACCTTAAAACGTTCATCGGTAAATCGTCTTGTCAGAACTTCACGCATACTGGCGTAGTCATCCGGTCCGTCAATCGTTCTTAATTTGAATTTGCGGTATTCATTTGGCCTGGCTTTTCCATTTTCAAAGACCACCATCGAAGCAACCGAATGGTAGCCGCTGATGTGCGAGATATCGAAGGCTTCCAGCCGTTTGGCCGACGGAACTCCAATCAGCTCCGCCAGTTCCTTTGCTGCGCCTTCTGTTCGTGCCTGCTCCCGTTTCAGCTTTTCTGTATCCTGTGTCAGAACAAGAAAGGCATTGTCGCGCGCAAGCTTTAACAGCTTGGCTTTGTCACCTTTTTGAGGGGTGAGGATGTGCACAAGATTCCCCCGCCGCTCGCTTAAGTATTGTTCGATCAGCTCCTGCTCATTTACTTCATGCTCCAGAATGATCTCCTTAGGGAGAAATGGAGTAGAAGCGTAATACTGCTTTAAAAATGCAGCCATAATATCTCCATAAGATTCCGACTGCACACCGGTCATATGGAAATGCTCTCTGCCGATCATCTTGCCGTTACGGATGAAGAAGACAGAGATAACGCCCTCGTTCATGTTGTTGGCAGCCATCGCGATCACGTCACGGTCATCGGTTGTTGTGTTGTCAACACGCTGTTTTGATGCGATATGCTTAATGCTTTCGATCAGATCACGAACCTCTGCCGCCTGTTCAAATTCCATGTCGGCTGCAAGCTGTTTCATCTTTTCTTCCAGCTCCTTTACCGTCTGCCGGTGATGTCCGGTCAGAAAATGAATTGCCTGTTCCACCTGCCTGCCGTAGTCCTCTTTTGAGATGTAACCCTGACAGGGAGCCTTGCATTGCCCAATGTGGTAATACAGACATGGACGATCCAACCCTGTTTCCTGCGGTAGCTTTTTGTTGCAACTACGCAGATGATACAGCTTCTTTAACAGATCAATGGTATCCTTGACGGCACCTGCATTAGTATAAGGACCAAAATATCTGGCATGATCCCGGTGCATCTGATGCGAGAACAGAATACGAGGAAAATCCTCGTTGACTGTGATCTTGATATATGGGTAGCTTTTGTCATCCGTAAGCATGGTATTATAGTGCGGACGGTGTTCCTTGATCAGGTTGCATTCCAGCACCAGCGCTTCAATTTCGGATTCGCAGATGATATATTCAAACCACGCGATGTGGCTGACCATTTTTTCGATTTTAGGTGAGCGTTTATATCCTGCCTGAAAATACTGGTGTACCCGGTTATACAGATCAATGGCTTTGCCGACATAGATGATTTCATCGGTCTTATTATGCATCAGATAGACACCCGGTGTATGAGGCAGTTTTTTTAATTCTTCTTCAAAATTAAACATACTTTGAATTAATTTCCTTTCCGCTGTTTATTCTAAAAACAACAGGTTCACACATAAAAATCAGTATAACACAAGATACAGAAAACAGGTGGCTTTTTTCCTGAAAAAATGAATTGATGAATTGACGATAAATAGGTTGTAGAATATAATGAAACAAGAACTGAAACTAGGGAAAACAGGAGGAGAAGATGGTTTACAGTATAACAGTATCCAAACTCATAGAGAAAATGAATCTGAAGAATTATACACCGGAGATCGATACCGATAAGGTGATGATCCAGGATCCGGGTATGAACCGCCCGGCGGTACAGTTTGGAGGATTCTTTGAACATTTCGATGCAGGACGTATCCAGATATGCGGAAATGTAGAACATGCCTATATCGCAGCAATGCATACAGAGGAAGAAAATATCAAGATCATAAATGAATTTTTTTCGTATAAACCGCCATGTCTGATATTCTGCCGGGATCTCGAACCGTATGAATTTATTATAGAAGCAGGAAAGAAGCATGGAGTGCCTGTCCTTACATCCAGTGCAGTTACATCTGCATTTGTACATGAGGTAGACCGTTGGCTCCATGTAGAATTGGCACCAAGAATATCCGTACATGCCGTGCTGGTCGATGTATACGGTGAAGGTGTTCTGATCATGGGCGAGAGCGGTATCGGTAAATCTGAGGCTGCTTTGGAACTGATCAAGAGAGGGCACCGTCTGGTTGCGGATGATGTGGTAGAGATCAAGAAGGTCAGTGATGCTACTCTGGTTGGACGGGCACCGGACATTACCAGACATTTTATCGAGCTTCGAGGTATCGGAATTATTGACGTAAAATCGTTATTTGGTGTAGAATGTGTAAAGCTGGATCAGAATATCGATCTGGTTATCAATCTGGAAGAGTGGAGCAAGGATACGGAGTATGATCGCCTGGGACTGGAAGACCAGTATACGGAATTCCTTGGGAATAAAGTTGTAAGTCATAACATCCCGATCCGTCCGGGTAGAAATATCGCGATTATCGTTGAATCTGCAGCGGTTAACCACAGACAGAAGAAGATGGGATATAATGCAGCACAGGAATTATATAACAGAGTGACGCAGAATATCATGAAGGGCAATGCAAATAAGGAGGAGCAGTAGAAAATGGCAAACTATGTATTTGGAGTAGATATCGGAGGAACAACTGTAAAGATCGGTCTGTTTACAATACAGGGCGAGATGGTTGAGAAATGGGAGATCACAACAAGAACAGATGAAGGTGGAAAGTATATTTTAAGCGATATCGCAGCATCTGTTGAAGATAAACTGGCAGAGAAGAAGATCGAGAAGTCTGATGTGGCAGGTGTTGGAATGGGTGTTCCGGGTCCGGTAAAGGCAGATGGAACTGTTATCAAATGTGTAAATCTTGGATGGGGAATCTTCAATGTAGAAGAAGAACTCAGTAAATTATTAGACCTTCCTGTGAAAGCCGGAAATGATGCGAACATGGCAGCCCTCGGCGAGATGTGGCAGGGTGGCGGAAAAGGCCACAAGGATATCGTCATGGTAACACTCGGAACCGGTGTCGGCGGCGGTATTATTTTAAATGGAAAGATGCTCGCAGGAACCAACGGTGCAGGCGGGGAGATTGGACATATCTGTGTAAATGATGACGAGACAGAAGTCTGCGGATGCGGCAACAAGGGCTGTCTTGAGCAGTACACATCAGCAACCGGTATCGTTCGTATGGCAAAGATCATTTTAAATACAACAGACAAGCCATCCAAGCTTCGTCAGATCCAGTATATCTCAGCGAAAGAGATATTTGACGCAGCAAAAGAAGGTGATGAAGTTGCGGCAACACTGGTAGAGAACCATGGAAAGGTTCTTGGAAAAGCACTTGCACAGATTGCCTGTGTAGTAGATCCTGAGATCTTCGTAATCGGTGGCGGTGTATCCAGAGCAGGAGATATACTTATCAATACAACCGCTAAATATTTTGCACAGTATGCTTTCCATGCATGCAGACAGACCAAGTTCGCACTTGCTACACTTGGTAATGATGCAGGTATGTATGGTGGCGCATGTAGTATACTGAACCAGTAAAATGTATTAAGTAAACTATGTGTAAATTACATAAATTGGATTGAAACACCCTGAAATTTCTATACATTTTTAATATTGAATTCTAAAAGCCTTTAATGTATGATATTGTGTGGTAGCGTTCGAGATTTTGAGAAATCAACCGGAACAGCACGCAAAACCTATATTAAAGGCTTTGTTTTGTCTATCAGGTTTGTAAGATTCCTAAGAGTTCAGAATAAAAACAGGTCAGGAGTTTGTAAGTATATGACATCGTTTTATGAGAGAGCAGCAGCGATCACAGGAGAAAACAGAATAAAAACAAAAGAGCCTTTGAACCGATATACAACTTTTCGGATAGGCGGGGAAGCAGATTTTATGGCAGAACCGGAAAAGCCGGAACAGATCGCAGAGCTTGTAGATCTGTGTAAAGAAGAAAACGTTCCATTTTTTATTATGGGAAATGGAAGTAACTTACTGGTATCAGATAACGGCTATCGTGGAATGATCATTCATATAGCAGAGGGAATGTCTCGGATCATGGTGGGTGGAACAAAAATCATCGCTCAGGCCGGAGCATCTTTGATCAAAGTAGCAGTAACGGCAAAACAGCATGAACTGACCGGAATGGAATTCGCATCAGGAATACCGGGAAGTGTTGGAGGCGCTGTTTATATGAATGCCGGAGCATATGGAGGAGAGATGAAGCATATTATTTCATCCGTAAAAGTGCTGGATCAAAACGGACAGATTTATGATATTTCAGGTTCGGATATGGAATTTGGTTATCGCCACAGTAAGGCTGAGAAGGATGGTCTGGTCGTATTGGAAGCTGAATTTGAGCTTCAGACAGGAGATGCAGCTCAGATAGATGCAGAGATGAAGCGACTGGCAGAATCCAGAATTTCAAAGCAGCCACTTGAATATCCGTCGGCAGGTTCGACCTTTAAGAGACCGGAGGGATATTTTGCAGGAAAACTGATCATGGATGCGGGACTTCGCGGTTATACTGTAGGAGGAGCCCAGGTATCAGAGAAACATTGTGGTTTTGTGGTGAACAAAGGCGGCGCAACGGCGGCTGATGTCATGCAGTTGGTAAACGATGTAAAGAAAACGGTAAAAGACAGCTCCGGTGTGGATCTGGAGCTTGAGATAAAGACACTGGGGGCATTCTAGGATGAGATTTGTAATTGTAACAGGAATGAGCGGTGCAGGAAAAACAACAGCGATGAAAACGCTGGAAGATGCAGGATATTTCTGCGTAGATAATCTTCCAATCCAGCTTATCAAACGTTTTGCGGAAATTGCATATGATGAACAGATTCAGGTAGATAATGTGGCGATCAGTGTGGACATTCGAAGCGG
>ULXC01054366.1_pt1 | contig 16673 bp, 10 predicted proteins | sample 1960721 | NCBI WGS metagenome assembly ULXC01 (sample SAMEA4835822, study PRJEB28245) | human gut metagenome | biome: gut microbiome; material: fecal sample | place: Denmark | collected 2008
ACAAAATTACCACCTTTACTTTTCACAGTTCTATAAATTCAAGTTTGCAGCTCTAATTATACCACATATCTATGAAAATTTCAACTCTGTTGAGCGATTTGACAACTGCCAGACAGAAACAGCATCTCCGTCTGGCTATGTAAAAACGGCATCAGCTTCACGCTAATGCCGCCTTTTTCTTCGGTCAGTCCGTTATAAAATTCCTGCTTTTTTGAGATACCCTACACTATCATAGCAGCCACGAAAATAGACGGACTGCATTTCCATATCCGTAAGCTTGTTTTTCAGCTCCATTGCCTCAATGAGAGCCGCACATTCTTCCTCGGTCAGTTCCGCAGACTTCTCCGTATCGAACACGCCGAACACCTTTGGATATTTCTCATACAGGCTCTCAATCTCGACTTGCACGGCACGGTATTCCTCGTTTTCCTTTGAGAGCTTTGCTATGACAGAGCTGAGATACTCGTTAAAAATATTGCTGTGGACATCTACAAATGTTTCAAATCTGAACTCGCCAGACACCTTTACCACCTCCGCTGTTTGCTAATCTATACCTATTATAATGCCCAGATTTCCACAATACAAATGTGCAAATGCCGTTACCGTTCCAAATCCTTATTTTTTCTTTCGGGAAGTTCGTTGTCTTGCTCTGGCTCGGTGTCAATGGCAGAGGGGTCTTTTTCGTTCAAATTCAGCTCAATATTGAGAGCGTTCAGCCTGTCGGTTTTCTCTTTCAGCTCCTCCTCAAATGCAAAAGGCTTCTTGACTTCGACCTTTGCATTTTCAAGCTGTGTAACAATTTCCTCCTTTCTTGTCTTTGCGGCTGTAAGCATAGCAGGAAGTCTTGACAGCTCATTCTCAATTCGGGTCAGATTACCGAGAGCGTCCGAGCCTAACTCAACCTTGTGCCTGCTCTTTCCGCAGAGATTTAAGCAATAGTTTGAATTAACAGGGTCGTAATAAACCTCCAACTTGAAGCCACGGTAACTGCCGATTTCGGTAGGCTTTGACAGCGGATTTTCTTTGCAGAGTGCAAGAAGCATTTGTCCTGCGTCCGCTTTTTCGGTGTAGGTCACGCCCTGCAAGGTCATCGGGCAGAACTTATCCTCGCCCTGTGGCTTGTGCTGTTCGGCAAGGACGGTATCTGCTTCATAGCCTGTAATGCGTTCCTCATACTCCTTAATCAGCTTTGGGAACTGCTGTAAAATTCTGTCCTCAAGGTCGTAATGCTCGGACAGATAGCTCTGTTTCAGCACTCGGAGCTTCGATACCTGTATATCCAAATCCATTTTTTCTTTGAAACGCTCGTCGCCTGTTGCAAGCATTTTAACTTCCGCAAAGGACAAAGCAACCTCGTCCACATCTTCAGCAGAACGGATAGGACTTTTGCTTGTCATTATCTGGCTAATGAATTTCTGCTTGCTTTCCACTAACTGATAAAGGTAGGCATCAAAGGTCTGCTCGGTAACATAGCGGTAAACTTCAACCTCTGGGAACATATTGCCCTGCCTTTCAATTCGCCCCTGCCTTTGTTCGAGGTCAGAGGGTCGCCACGGACAATCCAAATTGTGAATAGCGATAAGGCGGTCTTGGACATTTGTGCCTGCTCCCATTTTCGGGGTAGAGCCGAGTAACACACGGACTTCGCCGCTTCGCACCTTTGCGAACAGCTCCTTTTTCTGTGTGTCGGTGGTCGCTTCGTGTATAAAGCGTACCTGCTCGGCAGGGATACCTCTCTCGGTAAGCTTATCACGAATATCGTCATAAATGTTAAAACTGCCGTCGCCTTTCGGGGTGGAGAGGTCGCAGAACACAAGCTGCGTTGCTTTCGTGTCGGCGTGTTCCTCCCAGATACGATAGACATTATCCACGCAGGCGTTGACCTTGCTGTTGGGGTCATCGGGCAACATCGGGTCAATCATTCTCTGGTCGAGAGCAAGTTTACGCCCGTCATTCGTGATTTTGAGCATATTGTCGATATACGGCTCAACAAGCCTTGCACGGACTTTCTCGGCTCTCTTTGCAAGATTGGCTACCATTTCGGTCTGTATCTCGCTCGGCTTGGTCTTGATATTGTGGTAATTGACCTTTGGCACGGGGAGCTTGAGCATATCGGCGGTTTGAATATCCGCCACCTCACGGAACATCTGCATAAGCTCTGGGAGATTGTAAAACTTGGCAAATCTCGTCTTGGCTCGGTAGTTCGTACCTTCTGGGGCAAGCTCCAGAGCCGTGACGGTTTCCCCGAAAGTGGAAGCCCAACTGTCAAAGTGCTGCAAGCCGTTCTGCATCAGCGTGTCGTACTGCAAGTACCTCTGAACAGAATACAGCTCTACCATTGAGTTTGAAACGGGCGTACCCGTTGCGAATACCGTACCTCGGCTGCCTGTGATTTCGTCCAGATAGCGGCACTTCATAAAGAGGTCGGAGCTTTTCTGTGCTTCGGTCTGGGCAATGCCGCCCACATTCCTCATCTTGGTGTAGAGGTACAGGTTCTTGTAAAAATGACTTTCGTCAATGAACAGACGGTCAACGCCCAATTCCTCAAAATCAATCACGGTGTCTTTCCGCTTGGTGTCGTTGAGCTTGTCGAGCTTCGCTTGGATTGATTTTCGGGTTTTCATTAGCTGCTTGACCGTGAACTGTTCGCCGTGGGATTTCTGAATATCGTCAATGCCCATCTCTATATCGTCAAGCTGTCTTTGGAGCTGCTCCCGCTGGCGTTCCATACTCATCGGTATTTTTTCAAACTGGCTATGCCCTATGATGACCGCATCGTAATCGCCCGTGGCAATCCTACCGCAGAACTTTTTGCGGTTGGCGGTTTCAAAATCCTGCTTCCGTGCCACTAAAATATTGGCACTCGGATATAATCGCAGATACTCGGACGCCCATTGACCGACAAGGTGGTTTGGCACGACAAACATGGATTTCTGGCATAAACCGAGCCGCTTGCTTTCCTGTGCGGCGGCGACCATTTCAAAGGTCTTGCCCGCACCGACCTTGTGTGCAAGAAGCGTGTTGCCGCCGTAAAGGATATGGGCAATCGCATTGACTTGGTGGGGTCGGAGCGTGATTTCTGGACTGATGCCGCCGAAAGTGATATGGCTTCCGTCATACTCACGGGGGCGGACAGAGTTAAAAGTGTCATTGTAAGAACGGACAAGGCAGTTTCTGCGTTCGGGGTCTTTCCAAATCCAATCCTGAAACGCCTGCTTGATAACTTCCTGCTTTGCCTGTGCCGCCGTAGTTTCCTTATGGTTGAATACTGCCTTTTTGTTGCCGTTTTCGTCGTAAACATAGTCAAAGATACGCACATCACGCAGATTCAGCGTGTCCTCGATAATACGATAGGCGGAAGCCCTCTTTGTACCGTAGGTGCTGTCCGCCTTGACATTTCCGTAATCGGAACTCTTATTCTCAATAAACCAGTCGCCGTTTATCGCCGTATAGCGTACCTTGATTCTGCCTGCCGCATAGCTCGATGGGGTCAGCAGCTCTATAACAAACCGTTGAATATCCTCCTGCGGTATCCAAGTAGCACCAAGCCGCACGGAGATTTCGCCCGCACTCAAATCCTTTGGAATAACCTTTTTGAGTGCTTCGGCGTTGATTATAAGCTCTGGGTCTGTCTTTGCCGCCGTTTCTGCAATCACAAGTTTATTGCGGACATTGCCAGACAGATATTCGTCTGCGGTCACATACTTTGCAGGCTCGGAGTGAGGTATCTTAAAGATAACGCCCTGTAAATCACGGATTAGCTCCGCCTGTTCCTTGCCTGTCAGCTTCGCCATAAACGGCAAATCCACACGGGCTTTTTCTCCGATGGAGATTGCAAGGGCTTCGCTTGCCGTTTCCACGGAAGTCACGGCACGGTGGGGCTTGATAGTCCTCTTGGAGAACATATCGGCTTTCCGTTTGAAATTGCCCTCGTCGTCAAGCACCTCCAGAGAGCATAAAAGGAAGTAGCTCTCGTCCGAAGCAAACGCCAGATAGTTCCCTCGGCTGTTGATAAGACCGTACTTTGCGGTGTAGGCGTCGTACAGACGGTTAAGGTTTTCCTGCTCGGTGCGTATGAGTTCCTCTGGATAGTCCTCGGTCTGGTATGCTATGAGTTTCCGCACACAATCCCTTATTTCCACCAAGCCTTTCACACGGCTCTCGGCGGTCATTGAAAGATTGGCAGGTGTCATCACATCGTTTTCACGGAAATAGACCTTGCCGTTTACCAGAGTGTAAGAAAAGTTTTTAATGCTGGAGTCGGCAGGAATAACCTCGTCCTGCTCGTCGGAGATTTCGTCAATCTCATACTCGGGGATTTCTCCGTTAATGTTCTGCACGGCTTCGTGAAGCAGCTCGGCAAGAGGAATATCCTTTTTTGCTTTACAGGCTGCGTCCATTTTGCCGAAGCGTGTGCTTTCCATTACCATATTGCCAAGCACCATTTCGGGGTGTTCGACAAAATAGCTGTTCATCGTAACGCCGTTCTCGTCCGTATCAAGGTGTATCCAGTCTGGCTCGGTGTCGATTACTCGGTCACGCTTCTGCAAAATGAGAATGTCGCTTGTAACCTCTGTGCCTGCGTTCGCCCTAAAGGTATTGTCGGGCAGGCGGATAGCTCCTAAAAGCTCGGCTCTCTGGGCGATATACTTTCGCACCTCTGGACTTGCTTTGTCCATTGTACCCTTTGAGGTAATGAACATCACAACGCCACCGGCACGAGCTTTATCCAACGCCTTTGCGAAAAAGAAATCGTGTATGAGGAATTTCTGGGCGTTGTATCGGCTGTCGTTTACCTTGAAATCGCCAAACGGCACATTGCCAAGCACCACATCAAAGTGGTCGTCTGGTAGCTTTGTTTTCTCAAAGCCCTCAATGGCGATATTCGCTTTCTGGTAGAGCTGCTTTGCAATTCTGCCTGTCAAAGAGTCGATTTCTACGCCGTGGAGCTTTGATTTTGCCATACTGTCGGGAAGCAGACCAAAGAAATTGCCTGTGCCGCAGGACGGCTCCAAGATGTTGCCCTCGGAAAATCCCAGACGGTCAAGTGCTTCATACATTGCCTTGATAACAACGGGCGGAGTATAAAAGGCGGTCAGCGTGGACTCTTTTGCGGCACGGTATTCCTCTGGGGAGAGGGTCACATACAGCTCCTTAAATTCATTTGCCCACGCCGCATTGTTATCATCAAACGCCATAGACAGACCGCCCCAACCCACATATCCTGCAAGTATTTTCTGTTCTTCGGGTGTGGCAAGACGGTTTTCGATTTCAAGGTCGTGTAAGAGATTGACTGCCGCCATATTCGCCTTAAACTTTTCCTTTGCTCCGCCAACACCTAAAGTGTCCTCGGTAATGCGGTAGTTATTGCGGTCAGCGGTAACGGCAGGAGCTTTTTCTTTTTCGGGAAGTGGCGAAGCCTGCTCCTGTGCTTTGAGCCATTCACGGACACGGGGCAGCTTCTCCACACGGTTAATCGGGAAGCCTGCTTCGTTCTGGAATGTGATGTCACGCATCGAAACATCGCCGCTGATTTCTCCAACACTTTCAATGACATAACGGCGGTTATCAAGCGTGATTTCCTTGCCGATGAGGTCGTCTGTCTGCTCCATAGCAGAGACAGGAGCTTCCGCACCGTTAAGCGTATCCGCAACCGCCTGTGCTTCTTCCTCGCTGTTAAAAGTCTGGTAGATACCGTCAATATCGTAATATCTGCCGTCCTGTGTATCGGAAACAACATTGTTATCACGAATGATAAACGGCTCGTCAAATGCGTCTGAGGTCTGTTCCACGGTAAAGCGTGGTGTATCTTCGGATTGCTCCGCTTCTTCGGGTACTCTAAACCAATCGCTTTCGGTAGCCATTATCTCGGCAAGGAGCTTTTCGTCCTCTGGGGTCAGCTCTGTGTGCTGCTCCAGAAAAGGAATGAACTGCTCACGCCCGAAACGCAAATTTTCCATCTGCTCTCGGTAATAATCTTCGCCTTTCTTTTTCCACTCTGGGATAAATGGACAGTTCGGGGATAGGCAGTAATCATAGAAATTATTGATATGGGCAATCAAATCGCCCTCGCCGTCGCCAATGTCAAACCGCCCGTCATAGTGGAAGTCCTCACCGTCAAAAACAGCGGAAATCTCAAAATCGGTCTTGTGATACCAACCGATATTTTTATCGCCTTCACGCTCACGGTGCTGTTTTTCGTCCAGAACGCCAAGCAGCTTATTCCCAAGAGCAAAGCTCAAATTGGTAAAACGGTCATTGAACTCCTTATCATAAAAGGCAGGGTGTTCCGAAAAGCCGATAGAGAATGTCAAGCTGTCTGGCTTTTTCTCGGAGAGTGTTTCTGTTTTCTGCTTCTCGGTAACGACTACTTTTAAATGGTCGTTTGCAGCATTTTCCTTTAGCTTTTCTTCAAGGTCGTCACGGCTGAACTCTTTGCCGAACAGCGGGAACTCTACATTTTGCAGAGAAACGCTGTCCTCGGAAATGGTCACTACCTCATACTTGTCCGCACCGATATACACCACATCGCCCTCTTGATAGAGGTAGTGCAGAGGGTGCAGCTCTAAAAGCTCCTGCCCGAAACGCCACGCATTGCTGCGGCTGTAAACATCGCTTGTCTTGCCCTGTACCAATTTCAAAAAGTCAATGAGCTGCTGAACGGTGGCAGGGTCGGATAAATGCTGTTCCATCTGTTCGGCAGTCACATCGGATAGGTCTGTGCGTTCTACATTGGAAAGCAAGGCTTTCTCATAACCGTCCAAATCTCTGATAAAGTCAGAAAGCCTTGACGCAAGGGTATCCCGTTTGTCGGCAGGGGGCAGGTCACGCTTTGCGTTGATAAAATTCTGCCTCTGTATTTTTCTCTGGGTATCAATCTCATATTGCGGAGCTTCGACCTTTTCCAGATAGTCGGGATAATGTTCTTCCTCTTTCGGATTGAGATAGCATTTATTCTTGACTATCAGCTCACGCAGGCGTTTCTCAACCTTTGACCAAGAGAGAAGCACATCGGGTTCGGTATATGAGCCGTGCTTTTCAATGGCGATACCTTTTCCGCTAAACCAAGCACCGCCCTGTGTACCGTCTGGATAGAAATGAGTACCGCCGCCGATACCGTATTCCTTTTTGAGAAATTCGATATTTTTCTTACTGTCCTCTTGCTTCCAAAACTGACGGTAAATGCGGTATTTGCTGTCTTGAATATTGCTTCCTCTTACCAGAACGGAGTCAATATCTTCCTGTGAAACGGAAAAAGCAGAGGACTTTTCTTCCTCTGCTTCAACCATCATTTCAATCTGGTCATCCACTGTGGGGAGATTGGCTCTGACCTCATCTTCGTTGGCAATGCTTACTTGTAAATCAGTTCGGTCAAGATGACCTCCTCCGCTTGACTGCGGATATTGTTCATCATTCCTACCCACTGCATCGGTGCTTTCTCTTTCAGCTCCTCCGTCACGCCCTGTTCCTCGGAGAGCTGCTTCGTCAGAAGCTCCAATCTCTGGAGTGCGGTCTGTTCGGTCTGGTAGAGATGTTCGGAGAGTTTCCCCGATGTCAGCAGATTGAGATAAGTCACTCGCTTGTTCTGCTCCAGATAATCCCTGTGCATCATAGCGTACCTGCCAAGCTGAATTTCTGGCTCTGTCGGTAATGTTAGGTCGGGAATAAGATAATCCCCCTGTTTCGTGTAAGTGATTTCGCTCATTATCGTTGCTCCTTTCGGGTTGTTTTCTGCCCTTATCATACTGATTTCGGGCTGTTTGTGCAAAGGTGCGATTTTGGCTTTTCTCTGCAATTTGCACATTTCGGACGGTCTGGGAAATCTCTCTAAGTGCCATTTCGGAAATATCGCTTGCGGCAAGTCCGATAGCGTTTATCGTGGCAGGGGTATTAAAATTGATAATGTCCGAAAAATCTTCGGTTTCAAAATACTCTCCTGTATCCAGACCGCAGCGGCTCATCAGCATAAATGCAACGCTGTTTACTGCAAGCCGCTTATAGATAACCTCAACATTGAAGTCGTCAAGTTCCTCTAAAAAGCTGTCCTTCGTACACTCTTTAAGCTGTGCCAGATAATCGGGCAGATTGTCCTCAACGGCGTTTTTAGCGGTCTGCATAAGAGCTTCGCCCAAGTCGTTACCCTCTAAATCCCCAAACCTGTCGGAGAGCCGTTCTATGACCGCCTGTTCGTATCGCTCATTCATCTGCCATATTGGAACAGGGCGGCTGTTATAATATCCCTCGTGGGTATCGGAAACATCAAAATAGTATTTGAGGGTATTCCTGCGACCTTTCGTATCAAACACCGCTATTCCACGGCTGTCCTTATTTACCCAACGCTTAAACTGTCTGTTCCAAGTTTCAAGCGTGGTTACAGCGGTAGCGTCGGGGCGTTGAGCGAAAATCAAGAGCTGCTCGTCAAAGCGGCACTTATAATTTCGGCAGGCAGAGGATAGAAAGTTCTGCCACGCCTGTGGATTCCTCGAAACCGCAGCACCTGTACGCTGATACAGTTCTGTAATTAGCTGATACTTCGCAGCCATATTTTCGTACACCTCCTTATCGTTCTAAATCTCGGCTTTTTTGTTTCTTGTCGTATTCCTCACACCTCTCGGCAATCTCGCAATACATCTTTTTACGCATTTCAGACTCATACGCTCGGTATTCCTTTGCCTTTTCGGTGGGCTTATACCAAACGGTTTTCTTATCGGCATCACTCAAGCTCTCATAGCGTTCATCAATCATATCGCTGTATTTCTTGTAGATTTTCTGTGCCTGCAAGCCGTCGGTTGCATAGCGGTATCGGTCAAGGCTTTTGTGTGAGCCACGAAGCTGTGCATATTCATAGAGCATACAGACAATTTCACGGTCAAGCCCTTTCTGACCCTCGGCGGCATAGATTTCCGACAATCCTTTACAATGCCACGAATGAAAAGGGGCTGTGTCATTGGAGCTGTGAGAGGAAATATATACGCCGTCCTTTTTCACGGTTATACGATTTATAAGCTCGGTACTCATTCCACACCACCGCCCAGAAAGGAAACGACCTTGTTCGCCTTGATACTCTTTTGCAGGTCATTGATAAGCCCGATGTCGGCAACCGTGATACCCTGCATAGAGAGAATATCGTCCATTGTCATAGCGGAAATCTCTTTTTCATCGGTAAAGCCTGCTTCAAAAATCTTGTTCAATACCTTAATTGCTTTTTGATTTACAGCCATTTTCTCAATCCTCCTTATCGTTCTAAATTCTTATGCTTCGGTGCTTTGACCGCCTGCGGCTCGGCAGGTATCGGCTCATAGGTCGCACCGTTTTTTTCCATACACTCGGCAAACTCGCAGATATGATAGAGGTTATTGCCGACTTCGGTATGGTACTCGTCGATATAACGGCAGGTGTGTTCCGACTTTTCTCCCCAAGCGGAAGTGATACAGATTTTACCGCCGTCTGGAATACGAAACAGCTCCTTGTAATGCGGGTCGATAAAGCGGATGCCTTTTTCCGCATTGGTGATGTGCTTATCAAGCCATTCCTTGACATAGCAATAGCAGTAAAAGTTATAGTCGCCCTTTGCGGGATTTAGGCGGAGCAGATAGGCGTACTTTTTGGTATCCACTCGGAAGCCGTACTCGGTACAATAGTTTCCCCTAAAGGCACTATCGGGGAAACGCCTCACATACTCGCTCATAGCAGGACGGTTTTGTAACAGCCCGTATTCGGGAGAACGCAGAGCGTTGATAACATAGTCCATCTCGGTCTTAAATTCGTCTGTTTTCCATTGCGGTCTGTGGTCGTTCCAAGTGGTATAAAATCCATAACCGCCAGAGTCGAAGTCGCCACGAAGATGACCGATATTGCCTGTCTGTCCTGTTATCTGCATACTCTGGGAATAGGTGTATTTCCATTCATTCGGTGCAATCGCTCGTATTTTCATATCAGCGTTCCTCCCGACTGTTGGGCTTCTTTGCCTTTTCCTGTTTCTTGATTTCGGCAACAGCTTCCTTTGCCCAATCGGGCATTTTCTCTGGCTTGATTTCGCCTAACACATCGTACCTTTCCCATCTGGCTCGTTTGCCGTCTGCAAGGCAAGTACCGAACACCGCTTGACCTCTGCCGCCAATCGCACCGTGTCCGCCGTCCACCAACACAAGCTGATATGCGGAGTGCTGATACTCATAGCGGTTAAGCTCGGCATTGATGACGACAACCTTGCCGACAATGCTCTCATTCCTTTTGTCGGGGATACAATCGTCTGCGGTAAACGGTGTCATATCAAAATCAAATCGGGATTGCTCCTCTTTGACAACCTCAATCTGTGCCTGCACACGGTCAACAAAAATCTGCATAGCTTCCAGATAATCGTCTGTACCGACACCCTCTGTCGGCCAAGCTGCTGACAGAGGGTTGTCATAGGTGCAGTAGCAGACCATAAAGGGATATTTGTCTGCTTCGTTTATACCGAAAACAACCTCTTTTTTGCCGATATGGATACTCTGCTTGACCTCATAATCGCCAAGCATACGCTTTTCTTCATTCTCCATCAGGTTGCTCCTTTCTCTGTTTTTTCTCTTTCTGCTCGTCTAAAATCTTTCGGATACAGACATCGCAGAAAATAATTGACCCGTCCTTGTATCGGGGATAAGGACAGGTCGTACAATCATATATTTTCTTTTTATCGCTCACGGTCATCACGCTGCCTTTGCTTTTTCTGGGGCTGATTGTACGGCATATTACACTCGGTTTTATACCGTTCATTCAGCTTTTCTCTGGCAGAGGACAGCTCATTGCAGTAATAGCCCCAGAAATAATCCGTGCCGTTTTTGCAGTACCAACAGACATACGGATTAGGAGCTTTCGGGTTATAACCGATAACAAGCTCGTTACTCCCGATAGTACAGCTCTCGATGATTTTATAACCGCCGTTCATTCTTTTTTCTTCGTTCATAAGCACCTCTCATTCTTTGGCATACTTCCGATAAGCCTTTTCCTGTGCGGCACGGAGCTTCTGCACACGGACACTCCCTACAAGCTCTGGAAATTTCGCCTGCAGCTTTCGTCTTGTCCTGCCCACGCTCTCAATGCTCGGAAGCCCAAGATAGCGGTACTGCGACATTACCTCTGCAAAGGGCATTGCACCCGTGTCTTTCAAAAAGGTATTGCACACCTTGAGATATAACAGCATATCGTCGTTTCTGGCTTCCTCGTCTTTTTCAAGAATGGCTTTCACTTTGCCCTCAATGGTTTTGAGATTTCTCATCGTACACCTCCATATAAATAGGAAAAGGGCGGCTCGTTGTGGCAAACCGCCCCGTTCCTGCAAAATCGGGTTACTTTTTCTTTCTGTTACGGATATTGAGCCAAATGCAAGCTCCGATGATAAACGCCACAAGCACTATGGCAACAATTGTTTTAGCGTCCATTCCTTAATCCTCCTTTTTCTTTCTGTTCTTAAAGCCGATAAAGCCAAGCACTCCTGCACCTGCAAGGGAAACAGCCGCAAGGCTTACCCACAAGCCCAGATTGAAATCGTCGCCCGTTTTCGGGGTATCTCTGAACTCATTGTGCATCTGGACAATCGTGGTCGCACCGACCTTGATTGTGAGCTGTTTGTCGGCAGGGAGAATATATCCTGCGGAAGCCTTGTCGTTTACTTCGGATACGGTGTATTCGCCAATTCTCAAGTCCTCAACGAAGATTTCGCCGTTTTTGTCAGTCGTAAAGGTCTTGTCATAGCCGTTCACTCCTGTTACTCGGAAAGAGAAGCCCTCAACCTTGCCGTCGGAAGATGTTTTGACGATTTTTAATGAGCCTGTCTGTGCGGCGTTCACAAAGCCTTTTCCTGCTTCGTTTTCCACCACATAGGTCTTGCCGTTTTCTTCAATGGATACGGTATAGACATTTTCATCAAGGACAAAGCCTGTCGGAGCTGTTTTTTCACGGACAAAATATTTTCCATAGCGGAGGTCTTTCATTTGATAGATACCTCCGTCAAGCTCGGTCATTTCGCCAAGCAGCTCATCGTCCTTATCGAACTCGCCGTTGCCGTTGGTATCAGCAAGCACCTCAAAGACAGCACCAGAGAGCTTGTTGTCGGGATAATCCTTATCCACCTTTGTCAGCTCAATGTTGCCCTTAATGAAGTAGTTGACAAGCTCGATTTCCACAACCTCGTCCACCTTTCCGATAGTTACAGGGATTTCTTCCTCGGAGAGTACGAAGCCTGTCGGACTTTCAATTTCACGGATTACCCAAGTTCCATACGGCACTTTGGCAAAAGAAAAACTACCGTCATCTTTTGATGTGGTAGTCTGGATAGCGTTTTCTTTTGTAAATTCTTCTGTGCCTGTCTTAAAGATACCGATTAACGCACCGCCGAGAGCCTTGCCGTCCTCGTCGAGCTTCTTACCGCTGACAGAGCCGTAAATGATTTTATTCTCAATGGCTTCGCCGTCATTTGCCGTGATATGAACGGTTGCGGTATCCTGTCCTGCATAATCGAAGATTACAGGGTACTTCTGGTCGCTGATAATATATGCGGAATTTGTAGAGATTTCCTTTACATAGTAGCTTGAAATCGGCAAATCGGTTGCCGCCTTGCCATAGCCGTTCTCGTCAAAGGAAATAATCTCAATCAAGCCGTCGGCAGGGATTACCGTGCCGTCTGCGGCTGTAATATCCTTTTTGGCATACAAGCCAAAGGTTACATCAAAGATTTCGCCGTTCTTACCGATACCGTATGCTTCGTCTGTTTCAAGGCTCTTTGTGAGGTCGATTTCTACACGCTGTCTTTCGTTATAGAAGCTCGTTGCCGTTTCGGTAACAGCCACATTCTGACCTGCATAAACAAGCTCGACAGAGTGGATTTCATCATTCAGCACCATTCCAAACGGAGCTGTGATTTCCTTAACCTCATATTTTCCGAGGTACAATTCCTTTGATTTTGCCGTACCGTCTGCACCTGTGGTAACGGTATCCACAACCTCGCCTTTGGAAGCTCGGAGCGTTCCGTCCAAAGTGTAAATATCTTCGGCGGCGGTAATCTCATAAACTGCACCCTCAAGACCGCTTACTGCAAAAATCGGCTGATACAGACCGTTATTCTCGAATACGGAGCTGAACACCTCGCCAGATTTGGAAACAGTAATCGTGCCTTTCTGTGCCATATTGGAGCGTACCACTTCAATCACGGTAATACCGCTTTCCTCGGTGGAGTTATCCTGTGCCACATCAAAATAGACAGGCTCGGAGTTCAATACATACCCATACGGTGCTTGTACCTCTACGAGTGAATATCCCGTGCCGTATTCCAAAGTCTGCGGCGTAATGAGGTCGCCGTCCGCTGTGGTATAAAAGGTGTCAATGGTCGTTACTTCGGGATAAGTGAATGTCATTGTGATGAGGTTTCCATTCGGGTCATAAAGCTGAAAGCCTGCACCTGCATACGGAATGGTGTTGCCTGTTTCCGCATCTTTCTTGACAATCTTGATATAGCTCTCAAAGTTGGCGTTGTTGATAAGATAACGGTAGGTTTGACCGTCTGCACTGATGAACACATCAAAGTCTTTCATCAGCTCACGCCCATCCCAACCAGAGGTCTGGTGGACGGTGTAGATACCGTAAGGCATATCCTTTGTCTGGGCAAAGCCGTTCTCATCACAAGTGAGGACATCACGCTCGGTTTCCTTTGCATTTTCAAAGCTTCCTGCCGATTTCAAATAGACCTCAAAGGTCGCTCCGACTTCGGGAGTTTCAATCTGTGTTTCGCCGTCATCGGTGTGTTTGATAATAGCGATATTTCCCTTAATGACCTGCTCGGTTACATCGTTGGCAGTAGAGTTATATTCCACGGTATAAAGCTCTGGCTCTGCACCGACTTTGTGAATGGTCGGGTCAAGCAAGTAGCCCTCGGATGGTGTAAGCTCTCTTACCGTCCAATCGTCGCCGCAGATATAATACTTGCTTGTAAACTGTCCGTTTCCGTCCGTCGTATAGGTGTCAATGAGTTCTTCGCCCTTGTAAATGCCGTAAACCGCACCTGCAAGAGAAGCGTCGCCCTGTTCCGTTCCCGTTTCCACATCGGATTTTGTCACGGTCACATTGAACTTTTTGAGTACATTGACAAAAGTACGGCTCGTTACCTTTTCCCATTCAATCGGTACTGTCTGGGATGCAGGAACGACATAGCGGATAGCCGTATCCACTTCCTCAACCACATACGGCGTATCTCCGCTGATAAGGACATCAGAGAATTTCGCCACACCCTTTGCGTCGGTCACGGCATATTCGTCAACAGGCAAGCCGCTTAAAGATGTTCCGTAAAGGTGGAACTTCACCCCCTCTACCAGATTGTCCTCGGAATTTTTGATAATCTCCAAGTCGCCACGCTTCAAGGTGTTGTTGAAGTTTACCGTGGTCGTTTTTCCACCAATAAGGGTTACAGTCTGAGATTTCTGCGGTTCGTAACGGTCAATGGACTGTTCGGTAATGGTATAGGTGGCAGGGAATAAGCCCTCCACGGTAATATTTCCGTCTTTGTCTGTCGTTACGGTCTTGTTGAAGTTATCGCCCTTGATATTAAACTGAATACCGCCGACAACGCCGTCCTCAGATGTCTTTTTCAGGGCAATCGTGCCTGTCGGCGTTTCAATATTGAGATATGCGGCAACCGTATCGGCGTTCTCAACGCCCGTTACCAAATCCTGCAAGTTCGGGTCGCCGTAAGCAATCATCTTTGCACTGTCGCTGACCGTCGGCACGCCGTTTCGCTTTGCCGTGATACGGACAGAGCCAGAAACGGCAGCGGCAGAGCTGATTGTCAGCTTATCGCCAGACCTTGACACCTTTACATTTCCGTCAGAGCTTGAAAAGCTGTAATCGGAAAGGACACTGTTTTTATCGGTCAGCGTGATACTGTACTTTCCGTCCTTATAGGCAAGCTCTTTGGTAATATCATTTTTGCCGCCCGACATAAAGCTCGGAATAGTATTATGCTCTGCCATCAGAGAAACAATCTGGTCATACGCCGCCCTTGCTCCGCTGTTGGGATAATTCGAGCCGAAGTGCAGGCTGTAAATAGTCTTGCTTGTCTGACGGTATGAGCCTGTGGCTTCACGGCAGCCCGTTACAAACTCCCATACAAGGGTCTGCGTTGCAAGCCATTTTTCATCATCACTTCCCGAAAGATGGCTGCGGTTGCCCTGATACCCATAGAGCAGGGCAAGCCCCACCGCCTTTTTCTGGCTTGCGGAAAGGGCGTTCCAAGTTTCCGAGGAAGCCTTTTTCAGCGTGTTTCCTGTTTTCAGCGGTACTCCCGGCTGAATACAAAACGCCACATCGCCGTCCACAAACATACGGTATTTGTAATTGCCCGTACCGCCTGCGGTATAGCCGCCGATATTGGCACTCGAATTGTACCGTATTGCGTTTCCATTGCCGTCATAGGTGTGGGTAAAGGAAATCGTGCCAATGTCACCCGCAGCAAACGCCGTTGTCGCTGGAATGACCGACAATGCGGTGACCGCAGCCATTAAAACAGCCGCAGCCTTTTTGAATAATCTACGAAATTTCATCGTTTACCTCCTGTTATTGTTGAGTTGAATTTTCCTTACCAACCGAAAAAAGCCGCCTGTTGGCAGCTCATATATTTTCTTTTTTCGGATAGTTACTGGTAGTAATTAGGGGGGGAGAGGTGTGGAGAGGGGGAAGCCGAAAATATGGCTATCCACTGCAAACAGGCAGACCTCGCCCTCGGTGTGTGGCTATCGTTCACGGTCTTTGCTCCGCTGCAAATGGCGGTTATAAAACTCCAACGCTTTCACAACAAAGTCCGATTCCTGCCCTCTGGGAACAGACTTGGGGATGAGCTTGGTTATCCGTTCATCACGGAAGGCAGGCTTCTCCCTCTGGTTTGGTTTTTCCTCCTCCATAATGGACTGGATAACCTCGTCCGTGAGCTTATCATCCTGCATAAACTTCTTCATTTTGATAGCCTGTGCAAGTGACGGGGTAGCATCGCTGTACTCCATAGCTTCAAGCAGAGTATATTGCTGTTCTTCGGGCAGATAAGAGATTTCCACCGCAGGACGAAAAGCAATCTGCCTGTCATCGACCATTTGCAGGATTTCGGGAACAAGCTCGGTAAGGCGGATATAGCGTTGAATTTGATTTCGGCTTTCTCCGACCTTTTCAGCAAGCTCTGCGTCACTCCGTAAATGTGTCCCCATTGGGGACGAATTTTCTTTCGGGGGTCTGCCTGCTTGCCGCTTCATTGCTTCAAGTCGCATTTTGTAGGCAAAGGCTTTCTCACTCGGTAGAATCGTTGACCTCTGCAAGTTGCTCTCCACCATTACAATAATGGCTTCATCACGGCTCAAATCCTTAACCTCGCATTTCAGCGTTTCCAGTCCTGCAAGCTCACACGCCTTTTTTCGCCTGTGTCCGCTGATAAGCTCATACCGTCCGTCCTCTTTAAGCCGAACAGTAGCAGGGGTCATTACACCATTTCGTTTAATACTATCGACAAGCTGCTCCATATCCTCGTCTATGAAAACCTTAAACGGGTGGTCTGGGAACTCGTCAATTTCAGAAATGGGAATATCCCTTATCTTGCTTAATCTCGCTTCTTCACGGCTCTCGTCCGTCTGGAACAGGTCATCGTAAGCGGTCAGCTCGAT
>ULXC01063281.1_pt1 | contig 16660 bp, 16 predicted proteins | sample 1960721 | NCBI WGS metagenome assembly ULXC01 (sample SAMEA4835822, study PRJEB28245) | human gut metagenome | biome: gut microbiome; material: fecal sample | place: Denmark | collected 2008
GTTAACCGTGCAATGAACAGATTCCGTGCTGTTCGTGACCAAATCAGCATTAATTAACAAACGAATAATATATTTAAACATTTACACATACTTTACATGGCATGTCTTTTCAGCTTTACATTCGAGCTTTATCATTATAAGCGTCGGAAAGAGATACGACAACGAAAAAGATAAAACTCAAAAGGAGATAACGAACATGAAAAACACAACATTCAAAAGGCTTTTGGTAAAGATTCTTGCAGCAGTCACGGCAATCAGCTGCTTTGCGGCAGTCGGCTGCAGCGGCAAGGGCAAAACGAGCGGCACCGTTGCAACGGACGGCTCAACCTCCATGGCAAAGGTTATCGGTGCATTGGGCGAGGCTTTTATGCAGGCGAATGACGGCATAAAATTTACATACAATCCCACCGGTTCCGGCTCCGGCATAACCGCCGTTTCGGAAGGAAGGTGTGATATCGGTCTGTCGAGCCGTGCGCTGAAAACGGAAGAAACAGATAAAGGCCTTGTCGGAACGGTACTGGCCTATGACGGTATCGCGATTATCGTGCACCCGGATAACAACCTTGCGGATATCGACATTGAAACCCTTGCAAAAGTTTACAAGGGCGAAATCACAAATTGGAGCGAACTCGGCGGTGCGGATGGTGAAATTGTTCTTATCGGAAGGGAACCCAACAGCGGAACGAGGGACGGTTTTGAGTCCATTACAGACACAAAGGACGCATGCAAATACAGGCAGGAACTGACCAGCACCGGTGATGTTATCGCGGCTGTAGCTTCAAACCCCAATGCAATCGGCTATGCCTCCTTGTCCGCCCTTAAAGACACCGTGAAAGCTCTCACCGTTGACGGCATTGCACCCACAGAAGCAACGGTTAAGGACGGCAGCTACAAAGTTCAGCGCCCGTTCGTGCTTGTAACCAAAAAGGATACAAAACTTTCCGATGCAGCGCAGAAGTTCTTCGACTTCATCACTTCCGAAGACGCTGTAACCATCATCAACAATGCAGGCGCAGTTGCCGCAAAATAAAACCGACAGCGGCTGAAACCGCGGGCGGCAGTTCCTCGGATTCGGGGGCTGCCGCCTGCGGCAATAAGTGAATTCCAATTCACAGAAAAAAACGATGATTGATGCAAATGAAAACAGAAGTGAAGGAGAACTGAATATGAAAAACTTAAATGATAACAGTTCCGCAAAAAGAAAAAGAACATTTGAAAACTTTGTTCACGGCATCTTTTTGATACTCGGGCTTGTGACGGTTGCATGTGTGCTTCTGATATCGATATATCTCATTGTTTCCGGTATCCCGGCCATTCGACAAATCGGGCTTATCAATTTCCTGTTCGGCAAAAAATGGGAACCCACCGCAGCGACTCCTGCATTCGGCATACTGCCGTTTATCTTAACGAGCATATACGGCACGGCAGGTGCAATCGTACTCGGCGTGCCGATCGGCTTTCTTGCCTCTGTTTATCTTGCAAAAGCTGCAAAACCCAAACTCCGCGCCGTTGCGGAGTCCGCTGTCAGTCTGCTTGCAGGCATTCCGTCGGTTGTGTACGGCCTTGTGGGTATGTTGGTGCTTGTTCCGGGCATCCGCAATGCGTTCAACCTTGCAGACGGTTCCGGCCTCTTGGCCGCAATAATCGTACTTGCGATTATGATTCTGCCCTCGATCATAAAAGTGTCCATGACTGCTCTTGAAGCCGTTCCGAAGGAGTATGAGGATGCTTCTCTTGCTCTCGGTGCAACGGCGGAGGAAACCTGGTTCCGCGTTTCCGTTCCGGCAGCAAAAAGCGGTATCGCTGCTGCGGTTGTGCTCGGCATCGGGCGTGCGATAGGCGAAGCAATGGCTGTTATGATGGTTGCGGGCAATGTCGCAAACATGCCTTCCCTTTTTCAAAGCGTCCGCTTCCTTACGACCGGCATTGCAAGCGGAATGTCCTATGCACCTGAGGGCTTGCAGCGGCAGGCACTGTTTTCAATTGCGCTTGTGCTGTTCCTTTTCATAATGATGATAAATGCGGCGTTGAACTTCTTCCTTAAGCGCGGAAAAGCCGAATCCTGAAAACCGAAAAAAAGCACAACACCCCGACAGGTTTCATCCGTCGGGGTGCTGCACTGTGTGGTAAAAATATGATTGTATAAAACCGCACCTGTCGGAGAAACATTCTCCTTCAAGGGGCGTTTATACCGAGAGATAAGCCGAGTATCCGTTGAGCCGTCAAAGGGTTTATGCCTGTGTCCTTTTTTCGAAATAACGTTAACTCAGCGATTGCGGGAGGGTGCGCTCAGGCTGCATTTTTCATTTGCTGAAAGCGGCCTGCGCATACACCTCAGCCCAGTCCGAGAGCTGCTCTTGCAATGAGGGTTGCATCAACGATATTGACAAACCCGTCGCAGTTGAAATCTGCAAGCTGAAGAGCATTGCCTTCATTGGAAAGTTCGCCGACGCTGATGGCATAGCGGGCAACAAGCACCGCATCCGCAACGGTGACTTTGCCGTCCCCGTCAACATCGCCGTTAATGCCGAAGCAATCCGTATAGCAGGCGACAGCGTCAACAATCTCATCCGAGTCCAGAATAACCGTTGTACTGCGGCTGATAAGCCTGCCGTCAGCATTGTACCAACCGCGGAAGTCTGCGGTATCTTCTGCGTACAAAACATAGAAGCCGCTGCTTTCGGTATATGTGAATCCGATGCTGCCGCTGCCTTCAACCCTTGCGGTGACGGGGCGTTCAAAGCCTTTGGGCTGAACGGCAATGCTCTGATAGTTGCATTCGGTGGCAATAACGCTCTCAAGATTGGGGCAGTTAACTGCGGAAAGTTCGGTGCAGTATTCCTGACCGTGGAACTCTATGGAGATAAGATCAGGGCAGTTGTCTGTTATAACTCCGTAAACATGTGTTTGACCCGGCCGCGGTGTGCTCAGGTAATGCGTTGAAGTTCCGGCAAGATCAACAACGCCGTAGACATCCGGAAAATGCTCTTCGGTGGTTGTGAATGAGTAGGGTATGCCGTCATCGTCGATCACGTTGTACTCCAGTTCATATCTGCATACGAACGTGAAGTCAAGGACGTAGAAGAATCCGTCGGGCGAGGTATGCCCAACGACTGTCGGAGAAATATACAGTGTCCACGGGAATATAGGCTGAGACCCGCTGTTGTATAAATCCACGTCATAGATAACGTCTCGATTCGTAACCCCGGGTACATCCGTTTCAATGTCGAGAAAAGCAATAATCTTGTCTTCATCGACGTTATGGATATAACGGGGTGTTTCTTCAGCTGTTTGTGACAAGATGCTGAGCGTATTTGCCTGTGCATTTTCAGCAAGGACAAGAACGCCCGGAAGGCAGCTGAGAGCTGCGAAAACAACGGCGATAAGTGCCGCAAGAACCTTTTTAAGCCGGGTCATTAGCTTATTCCTCCTACGGTATATTTGTTCAAGTTACTTGCATACAATGTATGCTGTGGTCAGGGTGACTTTTTGTGCAGCCGAGAGCAGACTCTTTTTTGCATAGCATTCAACCTGAACTCTGTAGTAGTCTCCAGCAACCAGGTTGGTGATTACTTTGTAATAGCCAAAATAATCAGAGTTGTTAATGTACTCATCGTGTACACTGCTCAGTTCAACCCAGCTGCTGCCATTCCAATATTGAAATGTCAATTTTGTGAAGCCGAGTTTTTTGACATTGTCGGCGGTTTCAAGGTTGACAGTAACGCGGGCAGCATTCGGACCGTGACTGCTGAAAGTTATGTCGTGCCGTGTGAACAGACTGGCGGCCTGCGGATCAACGCCTTCATCAAAAAAGAACAGATCGGTTTCGTGTGGGGTTGCGGATGCAACTCCGGTCGGAATCGACCGGGTTTCGGGGGCTGTTTCATTTGCCGCCAAAGCATTGCCTGCAAAGATATTGCAAAGCAACATAATCGCTGCAAGAAACAGGGGGATGAGTTTTTTCATTGTTATTAGTCCTTTCATTCTGTTAACAATGATTGTACGATTTGCTCCATCGTTTCGATTGAAACATCTCCGTTCAGAGTGTAGGAATCAAAGCCGATGTTGAAGCAGACAACATTCTGAGTTTCACTTTCTGCAAAGGTGCAGTCAATTCCGTAAATCGACTTAGTATACGGTTCACTGAATTCACCGGAAAGCCTTACTGCGCGTTTAACGGAATCCGACTCCGGTTCGGTAAAGAAGATATGCTGCGATACAGTCACTTTGCCTTCCGTTCCGGAGAATCGAATGCTGACCGATGCCGAAATATCATCGATATAGCCCTTTGCCCATTCAAATGCGAATCCGCTCGGTGTATCGGGGCAGACAAGCCTGTCGCCGAACTTTGCGATGAACTCGCTGCGATCCGAACAGTTGATGCTTTGAACGTTCAGCGCGGCGTATTCCTCAACGGAAAGAATGCGTGTATCGGGGATAATGCCGCTCCAGGCACCGCCGGGAGGATCTTCACAGGGATCCTCAGCCGCAGTGTAGCAGATATCGAGATAATCCATGCTGCGCTCCGTTACGGCGCGCCAGGGGGTGAACCCCGCCGCATTTGCACTGCCGTCAAAAGCGTATGGCAGAATCAAAAGCATTATTGCAGCGGCAAGGGCAGCTTTTTGCAAAAAAAAGCGGGAAACAGAGGGAGTGTGCCTCTTCGGGGTGAGTTTTGGTTTAAATTCTTTTGCGCCCTCCTTACAGAGTATTGAAGGAGAGGAATTTCTCGCAAAGAATTGAAATGAATCGAAAGCAAAAGCACCCTCGGGCAGATTAGCTTCTCCCTTTATGTAATCGAGCGTTTCAAGGCATTCGGCTATCAATGCCGCGTCACGTTCCGCTTGGGGCAGAGCAAGCTGTTCATCGAGCGTTTCTTTTGTTTCACTGAGCAGAACAATAAAGTCCTGTTTTGTTTGTTTGATGCGCTGCATAACATCAATCCTCTCATTTTCATGTTTCAAAACTTGGAGATATTTTCCCCATCATTATGTATAGGGCAAAAATCCCCGTTCTGTTCATTGAAAAAATAAATATATTTTAACCAAGCAATTTAGAGACAATAAGACGCACTTTCATTTCGACACGGCGTGCCCTTTGACGGAGCGCTTCGGGGGAAATGCCGTACTCGGCAGCGACTTGTTCGCGATCTCGTTTGAGAACGAACACATCGTTGAATGTTTTTGCATCTTTTTCGCTCAATTCAGAGGCTATGATGCCGAGCATTGTTTCAAAGGGGAAGTCGCTGTATTCACAATAATCATCGGCTGTATCCGGCACGGAGGGCAGCTTGGATTCGTCCAATGTTTCCAACGAAACAAACATCTCGCTGTTTCGCTTGGCGATTCTGCTGTTTTGCTTTACACGATGGGTGAGCGTTGTTTGCAGCCACTTAATCGGTGCCTCATGCGCTGCAACGGCACTTTTGTTTTCGAGCAGCACTATTATGGTTTCGGTAACGATATCTTCCGCATCGAACTTGTTTGGAAAAAATCTTTTCACACGTTTAATCATCATGGAATAATAATTTCTAAGAAGAAATTCCATAAGCTCGTCGACAAAGTCGCTGCCGTGCTCATCGCTCATTGAATCAACCCTCCCTTCTGTCGTAAAATGACAATGATGAGATATACATAAACAATATAATGGAAACAAATTCCAAAGTCAACCCAATCCTCTGACAACTTTGCCGAGCGAGAGAATAAAATGATGATTTTACACGAATTTTACAATTGCGTCCTTTTTAACTTTACACGGAAAGGCTATCATAATAACTGAAGAAAAAATGAAACACGGAAAGAGCTTTACAATGAAAGGAGCTGCGGCGATGAAGAAAGAATCTAAAGATAACGAATTTGGTTTCAGTTCCGCCGAAAATCAAAACAATGAGAGTTTTCCTCGGGAAAAGTCCGGGATGTCCGCGAAGCGAAAAGCGTGGATTTATTCGGTTCGTGCATTGATGACGGCTGCAACAGGAATCACTCTTGCGCTTGCGCTGTTTCTTGTTGTCTATGTTCTTGCAAAAGGTTTGCCCAATCTGTCATTTGAACTGTTGACAACGGCACCGAGTTATCTGTCGGGCAGAGTCGGAATTCTGCCGGATATTCTGAACTCGCTGTATATTGTTTTTGCAACATTGATAATTGTTCTGCCGCTTGGAGTCGGAAGTGCGGTATATCTTACGGAGTATGCGCGAAATAAAAAGATTGTTTCGGCAATTGAATATGCGGCGGAGGCACTTTCCGGTATTCCGTCAATCATTTACGGGCTTGTCGGGATGCTGTTTTTCTGCCAATTTATGGGACTTCAAACCTCGTTGTTTGCAGGTGCGTTGACCCTTGCGATAATGAATCTGCCGACGGTTATGCGAACAACGCAGGAGAGCCTGAAGACCGTTCCAAACAGTTATCGCGAGGGCGCATTTGCACTCGGAGCGGGCAAATGGCGAGTGATTCGCACGGTTGTTCTTCCGGGGTGTGTGGACGGCATAGTCACAGGCTGCATTTTATCGGTGGGCAGGATACTGGGAGAATCAGCCGCGTTGCTGTACACTGCCGGGTTTGCGCATGTTCTGAACGGGTTTTTTGAGGCAATGTCCGGCTCGGGCGCAACTCTGACGGTTGCACTGTACTTTTATGCAAAAGAGGAAGGTGCATTTGATGTCGCATTTGCCATTGCTTCCATTCTGATGATACTGACGCTTGCAATAAACCTTGCGGCAACGCTTGCAGGCAAACACTTTGAAAAGAGGAGAAATGCATGATGAACATAATCACAACGAATGACCTTTGCCTGTGGTACGGAAAAACTCAGGCACTGAGAGATATTAACATTTCTGTTCCGGAAGGTAGCATCACTGCGCTTATCGGCCCTTCCGGGTGCGGTAAATCAACCTTTTTAAAAACGCTTAACAGGATGAACGATCTTGTGCCGGATGTTCGAATCACGGGCAGCGTTAAATACCGCGGAAAAGATATTTTTGCTCCCGGCACGGATGTGAACGAACTGCGCAGACAAATCGGAATGGTGTTTCAAAAACCGAATCCGTTTCCGATGAGCATATACGACAACATTGCATACGGCCCGCGGACGCACGGGATTCGCTCAAAAGCAAAGCTTGATGAAATTGTAGAGACGTCTCTTAAAAATGCTGCAATTTGGGATGAAGTGAAGGACAGACTCAAAAAATCCGCACTCGGTCTTTCCGGCGGACAGCAGCAGCGCCTTTGCATTGCCCGTGCTCTTGCGGTCGATCCGGACGTGCTTTTAATGGATGAGCCGACAAGCGCGCTCGATCCGATTTCAACAACACGTATAGAAGAGCTTGCAATGGAGCTTAAAAGCAAGTATACTATTATTATAGTCACTCACAACATGCAGCAGGCTCTTCGAATTTCAAACAAAACGGCCTTCTTCCTTTTGGGAGAGTTAGTCGAATGCGACGATACGGAAAAGATTTTTTCCAAGCCGCAGGATAAACGTACCGAAGATTATATTACCGGGAGGTTCGGATGATGAGAAGCAGTTTTGACAGCCAGCTGAGGCAGCTCAATAATGAGCTTATTGAAATGGGAGCATTGTGTGAGGAAGCGATCAATCTTTCCGCAAAGGCACTTGCCGAGGGCAGCGCAAAAATCGCGGGCGGGGTTGCACCGATCGATAACGAAATTGATAAAATGGAGCGCGATATAGAGACACTCTGTCTCAAATTGCTGCTGCGTCAACAGCCTGTTGCAGGGGATCTTCGTCAGATTTCCGCGGCGCTCAAGATGATAACCGATATGGAGCGCATCGGTGATCAGGCCGAGGATATAGCGGAAATAATCGCCTTTTTGAACGGCAGAAGCGGAGCGGAGTGCGGAGATATCGACAAAATGGCAAAGGCGGCAACAAAAATGGTCACAAACAGCATTGAAGCATTTGTGAAACGCGATGTCGAACTTGCAAAAGAAGTTATTGCTCAGGATGATATTGTTGACGATTATTTTAATCGTGTAAAGCAGGATTTGATTGAACGCATTTCTTCCGATCCGAGTGACGGCGAGTTTGCACTTGATCTGCTGATGATCGCAAAGTATTTTGAGCGTATCGGCGACCATGCCACAAACATAGCAGAATGGGTCATGTTCTCCGTGACAGGGGTGCATGTTCAAAACGAATGATTGACTTTGGCGGCGCTGCACGAATTTGAAAGCCACGCAGCGGAATCTCTCGCCGGTTGATTAATAATTGAGGCGTGTTCCGCGCCGAAACAAAAGGCAAGCCGGAGATTTGAAAGGAAGAATGACCATGATTTATTGTGTTGAAGATGATGCAAGCATTCGCGATCTTGAGGTTTACACGCTGTGTTCAACCGGGTTTGCGGCGCAGGGGTTTCGTGACGGCAAGGAGCTTTTTGAGGCAATCCACAAGCAAAAGCCGGAACTGATTGTTCTTGACATTATGCTGCCGGGAGATGACGGAGTTCAAATTTTGCACAGGCTGAAGAATTCATCGGAACTGAGCGAAATTCCGGTAATTATGGCGACTGCAAAAAGCATGGAATATGACAAGATAAAGACCCTGGATATGGGTGCGGACGACTACCTCGTTAAGCCTTTCGGAATGCTGGAAATGGTTTCACGCATCAAGGCCGTGCTTCGTCGCTGCAAAACTCCGGGCAGTCATGTACTTCGCGCTGCCGGCGTCACGCTTAATGAGGATGAACATACGGTTGCTGTGGACGGGGAGCGGATTGCGCTGACCTATAAAGAGTATGAACTGCTGAGGCTTTTTATGAGCAAACCGGGCATTGCGTTTTCCCGCGAACAGCTTTTCAGCGAGATTTGGGGAATGGATTATTGCGGAGAAACCCGCACGCTGGACATGCACATTCGGACACTTCGCCAAAAACTCGGTGCATACGGTAAACTGATTGAAACGGTTCGTAATGTGGGCTACAGAATGTCGAACGCAGAGAATGCGAAATGAACCTGAGCATTTACGCATAAAATCAGTGGGAGGACTAAATTATGTCAAATAAAATTTTTCGTTCAATAATCACAACGGCAGCACTTGTTCTGTTGGCAAGCTTTGTTATCATAATAGGCGTGCTGTACGGATATTTCACGCAGGTAATTGAAAAACAACTGCGTGAAGAACTTGATATTGCCGCAGCGGCAGTTGAAGAACAGGGCGGAGAATATATAAAAAGGCTCCACACCGGAGCCGTAACCGTTGCGGACGGCAGCATAAGGCCGGATGGCGGCAACATTCGACTCACGCTGATATCAAGCACGGGAGAAGTTATTTATGATACCAAGTCTGATGCACAGACCATGGAGAATCATATTGATCGCCGGGAAATACGTGATGCAATGAACGGCGGGTACGGTATGAGCCGTCGATATTCTTCGACGCTTACGCAAAAAACTATTTATTGCGCGAAAATGCTCAAAGACGGTTCATTCCTGCGTATTTCAACGGAAAGTGCTTCCGTTCCTGCGCTTGTACTCGGCATGATACAACCGATGATTTTTGTTGCGGTGATTGCGGTTATTCTGTCCGCCGTGCTGGCACACAGAATGGCGAAACGTATTGTTACTCCGCTGAATGAGCTTAATCTTGATACTCCGCTTGAGAACAACGAAACGTATCCCGAAATATCGCCCCTGCTGACACGGATTGATGTTCAACATAAAAAAATCGAGCGTCAGATTCGGGAACTTCAGCGAAAGAATGATGAGTTGCAGCAGATTACCGAAAGCATGAACGAGGCACTTGTAATGCTGGATGTTAACGGCTGTGTGCTTGGAATCAATTCTGCTGCGAGACAGCTTTTTGAGGTTGATAATTCTTGTATCGGCAGCGATTTTCTGACCGTTGACCGCAATCCGGAGTTCAACAGGCGGATAATGAATGCATTTGCAGGCAGCAATGAAACGTTTAACCTTCAGAAACACGGACGCGAATACAAGGTCGACATAAGCAGAGTCGAGTCCGGCGAAAATCTTGCGGGAATTCTACTGCTTGCGTTTGATGTTACCGAGCAGGCAGAAACGGAAAAAATGCGCCGCGAGTTCACGGCGAATGTTTCTCATGAGCTGAAGACGCCGCTTCAATCCATAATGGGCAGCGCGGAGCTTATTGAGAACGGACTTGTCAAACCGGAGGATGTGCCGCATTTCATTAAGAACATACGCACCGAGTCTGCACGGCTTGTTGCGCTGATAGAAGACATAATCAGATTATCACGCCTTGATGAAGGTGTGGAAATCCCGAAGACAGAGGTTGACCTTTTGAACGTGGCAACGGAAACGGCGGAGCTTCTCCGCGGCAATGCTGAGGCAAAGAATGTTTCCGTAAAGGTACACGGCAAAAGCGCGGTCGTTTTCGGAGTTGACAGGCTTATATACGAAATTGCCTATAATCTCTGTGAAAATGCCGTGAAGTATAATATTCCGGGAGGTGCTGTAGATATCGGCGTTGATGCAAGAAAAGGCAAGGCTCTGCTTACGGTTCGCGACACAGGCATAGGGATTCCCAAGGAGCAGCAGTCACGGGTGTTTGAACGTTTTTATCGGGTTGATAAAAGCCGTTCGAAAGACTCCGGTGGGACGGGACTCGGCCTGTCCATTGTGAAACATGCGGCAGCCTACCATAATGCGGAGTTGACTCTTGAAAGTGTTCCCGGCAAAGGGACTTGCGTAACTGTTGCTTTTCCGCTGTACGACGGCAGTGAAAACGCGGAATAAGAGCATGTCCGTCGCGAACGTTCAATCGCAATCCGACAGTCATCCATGTATCTGCATACAAAATGGGAAGAAATTCCCCTCAGCCCAATGCAGGGCTGAGGGGGATTTTGTATAACGGACAAAAACAGCAAAACCGGCATGAACTTTTCGTTCGTGCCGGTTTTGCCTGTACCTGTGTATAAAAAGAAAAGAACAGACGCTTTCTGAACAGAATCAGTATTAAAGGGGAGTGTCCTCGGTCAAATCTTCAACAATAAGAACTTCACGTTGTGTGGGCCTTGAAGCGGATGAAGCAGCCGGCTTTGCGGATGCCGGGGCAGGGGAGACGGTTTTGTCCGCACCTGAGGGGACGGTTCCGTCGCGTCTTGCTTCAAAGAACTTTTTGGCAACCTGAGGGAAGAGTGCGTAACTCAGAACGTCTTCTTCGGATTGTGCAAGGTCGCCAAGCTCTTTGCGGTATGTGTCAAGCTCGGGCTTTAACAAATCTGCCGGTCGGCATGTGATGACTTTATCATTGCCGATGGCCTTTTTACGAACAGCTTCGTTGACTTTGCCGGGCAGCCTTCCGTATTCTCCGCGCAGAACCGCTTTGGATTCCTTTGTAAACATTTTATAACGTTCACCTGCGAGCACATTCAGAACGGCCTGCGAGCCGACGATCTGGCTTGTCGGAGTGACGAGCGGCGGATAGCCGAAATCTTTGCGTACACGAGGAACTTCCGCAAGAACATCATAATATTTATCCTCGGCGTTTGCCTGTTTGAGCTGAGAAATAAGGTTGGAAAGCATTCCGCCGGGAACCTGATAAATCAGAGTGTTTGTGTCAACCGAAAGCACCTTCGGATCAAGGAAGCCGTCACGCTTAAGTCTGTCGGCGACAGTGCGGAAGTGCTTTGCGGCTTCACTGAGTTTTTCAAGATCAAGCCCTGTATCATACTCCGTTCCTTTGAGCGTTGCGACCAAGCTCTCGGTTGCAGGTTGGCTTGTGCCGTTGCCGAGGGGCGAGAGAGCCGTGTCAACAATGTCAACACCTGCAAATGCAGCCATGAGAAGCGTCATATCGCCCGTGCCCGTTGTGTTGTGTGTGTGGAGGTGAATCGGAACGTTAATTTCAGCCTTGAGCCTTTTAACAAGATTGTATGCGGGCATCGGCAGAAGCAGGTTTGCCATATCCTTGATACAAATCGAGTCGGCACCCATTTGAACGAGCTCTTTCGCAAGCTTAACGAAATAATCTTCGTTATGGACGGGGCTGATTGTGTAGCTCAGTGCAGGTTCACAGTGTCCGCCGTATTTTTTTGTGAATTTAATTGCGGATTCCAAATTACGAATGTCGTTGAGTGCATCGAAAATTCGAATAACATCAATTCCGTTTTCAATTGCCTTACGGCAGAATTGTTCAACAACGTCATCCGCATAGTGCTTATATCCCAAAATGTTCTGTCCGCGGAACAGCATTTGAAGGCGTGTATGCGGGAGTGCTTTTTTGAGCTTTCGGAGACGTTCCCACGGATCTTCATTCAAAAAACGGAGGCAGGAATCAAAAGTTGCACCGCCCCAGCATTCAAGAGACCAGTATCCCATGCTGTCCAGAATTTCGCAGGCGGGAAGCATCTCTTCCGTGCGCATTCTCGTTGCGGCTTGGGATTGATGTGCATCGCGCAGTATAGTATCTGTAATGAATAACTTTGACATTTTCTTTAACCTCATTAAATCATGCGCCCCGATTCCATTCGGTGCAGAGCCTTAAGCCGAACCGCACGGCGGGGCGCGAAAAATCAATAATATCAGCTGAACAGGGAAAGAAATACGCCGGCAGCAATTGCAGAGCCGATTACACCCGCAACGTTAGGACCCATTGCGTGCATAAGCAGGAAATTGCCGGGATTCTCTTTTTGCCCTACAACCTGCGAAACTCGTGCCGCCATCGGGACTGCGGAAACACCTGCCGAACCGATAAGCGGATTGATTTTCCCGCCGGAGAGGAAGTTCATGAGCTTTGCAAGCAGAATGCCGCCGATAGTGCCGAATATGAATGCGCAGATGCCCATTGCAAGGATGCCGAGAGTTTCAAACGACAGGAAAGCAGTGGCCGTTGCTGTCGCTCCGACACTTGTGCCGAGAAAAATCGTGACAATGTTGCAAAGTTCGTTCTGTGCGGTCTTGGAAAGTCTTTCCGTGACGCCGCACTCGCGCAGAAGGTTGCCGAGCATAAGCATACCGACGAGGGAAGCTGCGGACGGAACAAGGAGCGCAACCGCGATGGTGACAACGATCGGGAACACAATGCGTTCGGTTTTGCTGACCGGGCGAAGCTGTTCCATTACGATGGAGCGTTCCTTGCGGGTTGTCAGCAGTTTCATGAACGGAGGCTGAATAACGGGAACGAGTGCCATGTAAGAATAAGCCGCAATGGCAATCGGCCCGAGTTTATCCGGCGCAAGACGGGATGTTACAAAAATTGCAGTAGGACCGTCCGCACCGCCGATGATGCCGATGGAGGCCGCAAGGTTATCATCAAAACCGAAAATCAGCCTTGCGCCGAGGTAAGCGACAAATATGCCGAGCTGAGCTGCCGCACCGAGGAGCAGACTCTTGGGATTTGCGATCAACGGACCGAAATCCGTCATTGCACCGACGCCGAGGAAAATGAGCGACGGGTAAATGCCGAGCTTGACTCCGAGATAGAGGTAGTCGATTAACCCGCCTTTTTGTGTGAGCATTTGCCAGTTGACATGTCCGCCGGAAAATATTTCGGCATTATACAGCCCTGCACTTGGAAGGTTTGTTAAAAGCATTCCAAATGCAATGGGAAGCAGCAGCAAAGGCTCGAATTTTTTAACGATTGCAAGATAGAGCAGGAAACAGGCAACAACGATCATAACAGCGTATTTCCAGGCACCCGGTTGGGTGAAGAAAGCAGCAAAACCCGTTTCAAGCGCAAAATCGGTAAAAACCTTTATGATGGATTGCATGATTCACACCGCCTTTTCGAATGTGACGGCTTAATGTCAAACGTATGCGATGAGAACATCGCCGGAGTTTACGGATGTGCCGCTCTGCACGGAAACAGAGACAACTTTGCCGTCGCAGGGAGCCATGATTTCGTTTTCCATTTTCATAGCTTCGAGGATAAGCAGAACCTGTCCGCTGCGGAAACTGTCGCCGGGTTTGACGTTAACGGCAAGAATGCTGCCCGGCATGGGCGCGGTGATGGTTTTTTCGCTGCCGTTCAGCTGTGCGGCTTTAGGTGCAGCTTTTTTGGAAGCGGATGCTGTCTCGCCCGCAGCAGCGGAATCGATTTCCTCAACTTCAACTTCATAGCTCGTTCCGTTTACATTAACAATGAATTTATGCATAGTGTTCAATGCCCCTTTCGAATATCTGCAAGTATATAATGCATCAAAGCGATGCAGCCGATTTTGTTCGCTCCGAACAGGATGCTTCGGAGAAAGCGGTGCGGCTCAACCGATTTTTTTGATGGATTTGATACGAAGCCCTGCGGCATCCGTGCCGATGGTTTCAGCAATTGCTGCGGAGATAACTGCGATAAGTTCGCGGCGCGATTCTCCGGTAAGCTTCTGTGCATTGCCGTCGGCTGCAACTTTTTCGGCTTCAATACCGGATGAGGAGACAGAGCCTGAAGTTTCGGCACGCCGTCCTGTTACAAATCCACATATTACGCCCATAAGCTTAACAATGGCAATGAGAACAACCAGCCCGACGAATACAACAGCAAGTCCGACCAGCGGAACTATCAAGGTGTTCATGCAAAATACCGGTCCTTTCCAAATATTAGGGGGATTGCGAAGGATGCGTTAATCGAATAAATAATATATCGCAGAACGAACATTCTTTCATCCTCCCCCATTTATCGTTATTATTCATCGAATCCTTTTTTCCTGCAAACAAAAAACATATATTATCAATTCTGCAAAAACATGATACTAAGCAATGAATTTTCATTAAGCGATGAGGAGTGATTGAATTGAACTGAAAAACATGCCTGAGAACGCTGATTTCGGAGCACTCTGAATGATTTGAATTCGGCAAAAAGACCTGAAATCACATTTTTGCCAAAATGATGCGGAAACAGAATCCTCTTAAGAAAAGGCGAACGCAGGCATATACTTTGTGTTGAAAAAAGAGAACGAGAGTTTACGGACTGCATACAGCGCAGCAAACGGACAGCTGCCCGCTGCGGCATCGGCCGCAAATGTTCTCAACCGCAAGCATACTGCAATTGGTTTACTTTAAAAGCATTTCAAGCTCTTCCTGTGTTATGTAACGCCACTGCCCGGGCTTGAGTCCGTTGAGAGTTAAAGCACCTATGCCAACGCGCTGCAGGCGCAGAGTATCATGACCGAGAGCAGCAAGCATTCGGCGAACCTGTCGGTTCCGCCCTTCGTGAATCATCAACAACAGCTCCGTTTTTTCATCATGCGAACGCAGTATGCGCACGCGCGCAGGTGCGGTGAGCCCGTCGTCAAGCTGAATTCCGCGTTCGAGGGCGCGACATTCACTGCGGTTGAGTTCACCGGTGCAGAGCACGCGGTAGGTTTTGTTCGCGCCGTATCGCGGGTGCATAAGCCGATTGGCTGTTTCGCCGTCGTTGGTAACAAGAATCAGTCCTTCGGAGTCATAGTCCAGTCGGCCGATCGTGTACAGTCTGTACGGCAATTCGCTGAAAAAGTCGGTGACTTTAACCCTGTCTTCGCTGTCCGCATTGGAACATATGACATTTTTAGGCTTATTAAACGCAATAACAATGCGCTCATCGGCAGGGCGAACGGGCTTGTCATCAAGCGTTACCGAATCTTCCGGTTCAACGCTGCTGCCTAAAACAGCGACATGTCCGTTAACCTTTACACGTCCGGCAGAAATAATTTCTTCGCATTTGCGGCGTGAAGCAATGCCTGCATCGGCAAGGTATTTTTGAAGTCTCATTCAACGGTTTTCCTTTCGAAACCTGCAAAAAACCTTTCCGATAATCCCGAATTGATAACAAAGAGCAGTGTCAGCCGTGGGGCAGTGCAAGCTCCGGAATCAACAGCATCAGCGGCGGAATAAATGCAGGATGTAGTTAAAGTAGAACAGGAAGCTTCTTTCGGCTATGCTCTCCGAAGCAACGAGGGATGTTTGCCCTATGCACAGATCGTCACAAAATAATTTGGCCGTGCCGAGTTCGCATGATTCATGTACTGGTGCGCAAACATCCGAATCAAGGCGTACATGCACCGAAGCCGAAAGTTCGGTTCCCTTCTTTACAGGTATGATTATATCCTCTTTTGCCGCTAATGCCAATATACTTTTTTCACCGTTGAGTACGGTGCAGCGAGCCAGCACGGTTCCCTTTTCAATGATTTTGCACATTGAGTAGTTCTCAAAGCCGAAATTGAGCATTTCGGGCGCAACGTCGAACATTGGCCTGCAGTTCAATACGGCCCCAACAAGCAGCATACCGTCGCGTTCCGCAGCGAACAGCAAACAGCGTCCCGCCGCAGATGTATAACCGGTCTTGATGCCGACAGCATTGCCATAATCCCAGAGCAGCGCATTTTTGTTTTTCATGGTTCGAACCCTGTCTCCGGTTTCTGCGGTGTAATACTGCGTCGAAACGATTTGACGGAAAGTTTCATTCTTCAACGCTTCGGCACCTATGAGAGCAAGCTCATATGCTGTCGTGTAATGCTCTGCATCATGCAGTCCGTTCGGAGTTACAAAATGTGTATTCGTGAGCCCGAGTTTCGCTGCTCTGTCATTCATAATGCGGACAAAGCTTTCCACGGTTCCGCCGACATGCACGGCGAGTGCAACCGCGGCATCGTTGCCGGAGAGCAGCATCAGCCCGTACAGTAAATCTCTCACGGAAAGTCTTTCGCCGCAGCTGAGATACATGCTTGAACCTTCCGTTCCGGCGGCATCGG
>ULXC01038877.1_pt1 | contig 15983 bp, 8 predicted proteins | sample 1960721 | NCBI WGS metagenome assembly ULXC01 (sample SAMEA4835822, study PRJEB28245) | human gut metagenome | biome: gut microbiome; material: fecal sample | place: Denmark | collected 2008
GTATTAAAAGTGGGAAGAATGGTCAGAAATGCCTTTATTCTTACACTTGCTTTTGCTGCCGTAACATACTGGGGATGGTCTGGGATGACAGATCCAATGTTTCCTAATATTCCAATGAGCGTACGTAATGTAGCTAAATGGATTGCTTTGATTGGTTTGATTTTATCGGGTTTATTTACTGTTTTAGGATTTATATCTCATAGAAATGGAAAGAAAAGTGTATTAAAGAAGATTGATTTGTACGAAGAAAAGTAAAGATTTGTATATTTTAGTTTAATAAAATTTAATTTTAACTAAAAACAACAATAAATGTGTCAATTATACACATAATTTCACATAATATAACTATATCTATCACTTTATTCTTTAGTAATATACTGTTGAGCCAAAGATAGTGGCTCACTTCATAATCAAATTCCCTTTCTTAAAACTTTCTTGAGAAGCCCCGCTAAAGGGGCTTTTCATTTGCCTTTTTGAAAGTTGGACATACAAATAGTAGTTGCGATATAATAATATGGATGAAAGAAGTGTAGTTTTTATGGAAGATAAAATACGAATTATAATGTATTCAAGTGCAGATAAAGTGGATGGCCAAGGTGTGGGCAGTGCCTATGAAGAACAGGTCAATCTAATTAAAGAAGGGGCTAGCGATATCTTTGAAGTGGGTATCAACAACTGGATCAAAACGCCAGATATTCAGCATTTCCATACAGTAGATCCTACTTTCTATGTGAAGATGCAAAATCATAGAGCCGCTAACATTGCATATTGTCATTTTTTACCGGATACTTTAGAAGGTAGCTTAAAAATTCCAGCACCTTTATTGAATGTATTTCGTTCTTATTTGATTCAATTCTATAAGAGTGCGGATCGCTTGGTCGTTGTAAATCCAAGTTTTATTGATGCATTAGTCGAATATGGTATTGATCGAGAAAGAATTTACTATATTCCTAACTATGTATCTAAGGAAAAATTTTATCGTAAATCCGATGAGGCGTGTGCTGCCATTCGTAAAAAGTATGGTGTAGACAAGGATGCTTTTGTGGTATTGGGTGCAGGACAGGTACAAACGCGTAAGGGTGTACTTGATTTTGTGAATGTTGCCAAACAAATGCCGGACGTCCAATTCGTATGGGCTGGAGGTTTTTCTTTTGGACGTATTACCGATGGATATGAGGAATTGAAGAAGTTACAGGAAAATCCACCTGAAAACTGTAAATTCTTAGGGATTGTTCCTAGAGAAGAAATGGTGGATCTATATAATATGGCGAATGTGCTTTTTGTGCCAAGCTATAATGAATTATTTCCAATGACGATTTTAGAAGCGGTGAACTTACATGTTCCATTGGTGCTTCGTGATTTGGATTTATATAAAGATATCTTATTTGATCGTTATATGCATGCCGATGATAATGAGGGTTTTAAAAATTGTCTGTTAAAATTGAAAAATGATTCAGATGTATATGCGAAGTATCAAAATGAGAGTCGTTTATTGAGTGAATTCTATTCGAAAGAACATGTATTGAATATGTGGAGAGAATTCTATTTGAGTGCTTATAAGGATAAACAAGAGGAATTATTAAACAAGAAAAAATAGGGGTTTTTATGAAAAAACAGAAGTACGCACTAAATCTGTTAATTATTCTTGCTTTAACGGGATTTGCCCTGTGGTTTGCGTTAAAGGATAATTTTCATCAGGTTTTAAAGTGCATTTCACAGATGAATCTGTTAAGCCTTGTCATAGTCTTATTGTGGGGTGTTCTTTTTACGGCAGTCTGGGGATTTGTATACTACGTATTAGGTAGAAAGTATACGGATCATTATACGCCGGGTAAAGGGATTCTTGTGGCCTTTATTGGTTCTTTCTTTTCGGGGATTACTCCGAGTAGTACGGGTGGACAGTTTGTTCAGGCCTACATTATGAAGAAGCAAGGAATCAAAGTGAGCGATGGGGCTAGCTTGTTGTGGGCTGATTTCATTATTTATCAGACAACAATGATGATTTATGTTTCGATTCTGTTTCTTTTGCGTTTTGCGTATTACAGTGCTCAATCCGCATGGTTCAATATTATATTGTTGGGCTATATCATCAATGCAGTGGTTGTTGTAGCGCTATATACGATTGCGTTATTTCCTAGTATTTATATCAAGCTTTCGCGAACTTTAGTTAAGGCATTGTCGAAACTGCATGTTTTAAAGAATCCAGAAAAGACATTGGATTCTTGGACTCTACAAGTCACGAGTTTTACTCGTGAAATCAAAGTACTAGCCAAAGATAAGAAGAGTATTTTTCTTTGTGTATGTATTAATGTGGTGCGTTTATCACTCTATTATTCTTTACCTTTTGTGATTGCGCTAGCCCTACATATTCCGTTGAAGATGAATGAGTTTATTGATGTCATGGCTCTATCTAGTTTTGTGACGATGGCCAATAGTTTTATTCCAATTCCCGGGGCAAGTGGGGGTACGGAAGTTGTCTTTTCATTGTTGTTTAGTGGCATGATGAAAAATTTAACGGGTGCCGTTTTAGTATTGTGGCGTTTTTCTACGTATCACATAGTGCTGATTATAGGTGGAATTTTATTTGTGTTTGTGAAGAATCATTATGAGAGAAAAGAAAGTAAGATCAATTTAGAAGGGATGTAGTATATGCGAATCGGACTATTTACAGATGCATATTTACCGGATATTAATGGGGTTGTTTCAAGTGTGGCAACCCTTAAACACGCTTTAGAAGAGCTGGGGCATACGGTATTTATTATTACGAATCATAAGGGGACAAAGATTGTAGAAGATGAGGATGGTCATATTCTTCGTTTGCCGGGTTTTGAAATCAAGAAGTTTTATGGTTATAAGATGTCGAGTCCACTACAGTTTAGTGCGGATGCCTACATTGAAAGAATGGACTTGGATGTCATTCATATTCAGACGGAAGCGGGTGTAGGTATGTTTGGTCGTCAGATGGCGAAGGTTTTGCACATTCCTATTGTATACACGTATCATACGATGTATGAGGATTATACGCATTATTTTAATCCGCTTGATTTTGATTCGGTTGAAAAATTAGGGAAGAGTGTGATTCGTACTTTTTCTCGTGTCATGGCCAATGGTTCGCAGGCAGTGATTGCGCCGAGTGAAAAGACGAAGCAGGCTTTATTGCAGTATGGTGTAATAGCACCTATTTATATTGTTCCGACAGGTTTGGATTTGTCGGAGTATGATCGTAAAAATTTAGATGAAAATAGAGTTCAAAGTATTCGTGAAGAGTTAGGTTTTACAAGTGAAGATCGTATTGTGGTCTTTGTAGGGCGTATTGCCAAAGAGAAGGCAATCGAAATTCCGATTGAGGCGATTAGTAAGAATGCAGATCCACATTTACACTTAGTCATTGTGGGTGGTGGTACGGATATGGAGTATTACCAGGATTTGGCTAAGAAGTATAATGTTTCGGATCGTGTGCATTTTACTGGTAAGATTCCTAAGGAAAATATTGCCTATTATTATGCGGCTTTCGATTGTTTTGTATCCGCTAGTTTATCGGAAACACAAGGAATGACATATATTGAGGCTTTAGCGAGTGGCCTATTAGTGTTTGGGCGTCGTGATGAGGTGTTGAAGGATTTGGTGGATGAAGGCAAGTCTGGATATTATTTTGATGATGCCAATGAGCTAAGTCAAAAGTGGGATGTTTTCTTTAGTAAATCAAAAGAAGAAAGAGATGCATTAAGAGCGTATTGTATTTCTAAAACAGCGCCTTATACAGAGAGTATGTTTGCGCATAAGGCATTGAGTGTTTATAATCAGGCGATTGATGATTATAAGCGTGCCTATCATGTGGAGTGCATTCGTATGGTGGATGATTTTGTTCGTTTAACTGTGATGCGTGATTGCGACAATGAACCAGTCAAAGTAATGATTCCAACGGATGATTTCTTTGACTTAAAGATCACAAAGGATACAATGTTAGATGCATATTTGATTGACAACTATTTGGATATGCAGTTATTCTATAAGGCGTTTGAGTTAATGAAGAAGCGTGTTTTCTCAAATGATTATACGTCGTATCAAATGGTGCAATATGGAAAGAAATATTTGGGGCTAGATGAAGATCAGGCTTTAGATATTATTCATGAATTTATGGAACGTCATTGGATTGACGATAAGGAGTATGCCTTTGATAAGGCGCAGGCTTGGCATTCGTATGGTCAGCCTAAAATGCAGATTTGTCAAAAGCTAAAAAGAGCGGGCATCGCGGATGATGTAATTGAGGATGCTTTGGCAAGTTTGGATGTGGAAACAGAGCGTAGTAATGCGATCAAATTGGCTCGTCGTTTAGCGCATTCGCTAAAAGAGCAGTCGAGCCGCATGCAAAGGCAGACGCTAGTGAATAAGTTAGTGACGAAGGGATATTCGTTTGAATTGGCGAAACAAGTGTCGGAGTCGATTGAATTGGATGAAAATGATGATGAGGCACTACAAAGAACGATTGCGAAAGCGAAGCGTTTATATGCGACGTTTGATCAGCCTAAACGTAATCAGAAGATTCAGACGTATTGCGTTCGTAAAGGATTTAATATATCAGCTATAAAAGAGGTTTTGGAAGGGGAAAGTGAATGAGAATTAATGAGATTACTCAGGAACAAAAAGTAAATATTAAGTGTTTGATTTCAAAGTGTGACAAGGGAAAAACCGTGAAGGATACACCTTATTTGTCTTTGATTTTAGAGGATGCGACAGGTGTATTGGATGCGAAATTTTGGAATTTAACGAATGAGCAGATTGAGCAGTATAAGGTGGGTCAGATTGTTGAGGTATTTGGGGATTCGATCATTCATAGAAATGCCGTTCAGTTAAGAGTGAGAAAAATGGTGGTCTTAGAAGGTGAAGATATTTCGGATTATGTAAGATTAGCGCCTATGTCTCGTACGGAAATGGAAGAGGAAGTAAAGACTTTGATGAATGAGATCACAGATTCGAATTTGTATTGTGTGGTTGAAGAAGTATTAGAAGAAACGAAGGATTTATTCTATACATATCCGGCTGCCACAAGAAATCACCATAATTTTGTGGGAGGACTTGCCTATCATTCCATTAGTATGGCGCGTGTAGGACTAGATATTTGTCGTCAATATCCATTCTTGGATAAGGGATTATTGATTGCAGGTATCTTGATGCATGATGTTGGAAAGATTGATGAGTTGAGTGGTCCGGTTCTTCCTGAATATACAAATGAGGGGAATTTGTTGGGGCACATTAGTATTATGAATAATCGTTTGGATCGTGTGGCTGAAAAGTTGGGTGTAAACGATAAAGAGTGTGTTTTATTGTTGAAGCATATGATTTTGGCGCATCATGGAAAGATGGAGTTTGGATCTCCTGTCCTTCCTATGATTCCAGAAGCAGAAGTGTTAACTTTACTAGATAATCTAGATGCGCGTATGTATATGATGAAGCAGAGTTTAGATACAACGCAGCCAGGTCATTTTGGGCCTCGTGTCTTTGCGTTAGAAGGTCGTATGATTTATCATCGAAAAGGAGAAGATGAATAATGAAAATAGGTTTTGTATCATTGGGATGTTGTAAAAACTTAGTGGATTCTGAACAGATCATGAGTATGATCAAGAGGGGTGGTCATGAAATTGTGGCCAATCCTAAGGATGCACAGGCTATTATTGTGAATACTTGTGGTTTTATTGAGAGTGCCAAAGAGGAGAGTATCAATACGATTTTCAAAATGGCGAAGTATAAAGAGAAAAATTTAGAAAAATTAATCGTGTGTGGTTGTTTGGCACAAAGATATACAGATACATTAAGGGAAGAGATTCCTGAAATTGATGCGGTTATCCCAATTCGTGAATATGATACTTTGGCAAGTCAGCTACAGAAGCTTTTGGGTTCAGATACATTGTTAGATAAGGCAGAACGTGTGATTACGGGAAATCCTTGGCAGGCGTATGTAAAGATTAGTGATGGTTGTTCGAATCGTTGTGCGTATTGTGCGATTCCTTTGATTCGTGGAGATCAAAAGTCTCGTACAATTGAGGATATCATGGAAGAGGTCAACTATTTGGCAAGCGTTGGAGTGAAGGAATTAACTTTGATTGCCCAAGATACAACGAAGTATGGTTTGGATAATTATGGAAAGTTGATGCTTCCTGAATTATTGCGTCAAGTATCTAAAGTTGAGGGTCTTCATTGGATTCGTGTTCTGTATATGTATCCGGATGAAATTGTGGATGATGTATTGCAGGCTATGAGTGAGAGCGAGAAGATCGTTCCTTATTTTGATATTCCTATGCAGCATGCGAACAATCGTTTGTTGAAATTAATGAATCGTAGAGGTCCAAAAGAGGATGTATTAAAGGTTGTGGATAAGATTCATACGATGTTTCCAAATGCGACTTTGCGTACAACTATGATTGTTGGTTTCCCTACAGAAACGGAAGAAGAGTTTGAAGAACTTGTTGACTTCATTAAGGAAATCAAATGGGATCGTATGGGTGCTTTCACATATTCGAAGGAAGAAGATACGCCTGCTTATGATATGGATGGTCAGATTGATGAAGAGATTCAAAATGAGCGTTTGGCTAGATTGATGGCGGTGCAGGAAGAGATTTCAAAAGAGAAGAATCAGGAAAAGATTGGTAGGGTCATTGAAGTTCTTGTTGAGGAAAAAGAAGGCTTGGTGGATCGTTATCGTGGAAGAAGTGCTGCGGATGCACCGGATGAAGTGGATGGTCAGGTCATCTTTACAAGTGATGAACCTTTAGAATTAGGTTCTTTTGTGAAGGTGAAGATTACAGATGCCAAATCTTATGATGTTTACGGTACATGTGTAAGCGAATAGTTGGGTTGGATCCCATTGTATTTGAGGATTCTAGAATATTGATTGTGGGTTCTATGCCAAGTGCAATTAGTTTGAAGGAACAGATGTATTATGCGAATAAAAATAATCGATTTTGGAAGATATTAAAAGAAATTTTTCAAACAGAAGACAAGATTGAATTATTAAAAGTATCGCACATTGCACTTTGGGATATTTGTCATTCGTGTATAAGAAAGACGAGTGCGGATAGTGAGATCAAAGATATTGAGCCAAATGATATTCCAAAATTATTAGATTCATATAAAAACATTGAGAAGGTCATTTGTAATGGAAGGACAAGTCAGAATACAATGCAGAAATATTTTCCGAATATTGAAACGGTATATTGTCCTTCGACTTCCAATGCCAATGCACAGTTTTCGTTAGAACAATTGATTGAAATATATAAGAAGGAGTTTTATGAATAAACTATATTGGGCAAAAGTAAAGGCGGATGCGAAGGTTCCGCAAAAGCGTTATGAAGATGCAGGGTATGATTTATATCCTTGTTTTGAAGAAGATTATATGGTAATTGAGCCTCATGAAACAAAGTTAGTTCCATTGGGTGTGGCGAGTGCATTTGATCCAGAGTTTGTAATGATTTTAAAAGAGCGTGGTTCTACAGGAACAAAGGGTATTGCACAAAGAAGTGGTGTCATTGATTCTGGTTATCGCGGTGAATATATGGCTCCGGTCACAAATTTGAATACGAAGCGTGTGGTTATTAAAAAACAAGATGTAGAATATAAGGAAGATGCGATTATATATCCATATGAAAAGGCAATTTGTCAGGGTGTTCTATTAAGAATGCCTCAGTTAGAAAGTGAAGAAATTTCTTTTGAAGAACTTCAGTCTATGGAGTCTGAAAGAATGGCTGGAAAGTTAGGTAGTTCAGGAAAATAATGAGGTCTATTGTCCTAAAGACAATAGATCTTTTTTCTTAAAATTTGTTATAAAAAAAGATGATTTTTGGATTATATAACCGGTCTATGACCTAGTGAGCCCTATACTATAACCAGGATGATGAAAGGGTTATCAACTTTAACAAGAACAAAAGGAGGAATTTGTATGCTGAAAAACTTAAAAAAGGTGGCGGCAATTGTATTATCATTTGCGATGGCCGTTCAGTTTGGCTTAGCAGACTCTTACTATGTAAATGCGGTGGAAGAACCGGTTGAACCTCAACAAGAGGAAACAACAACGACTACACCACAAGAGCAAGAGGAAGTGCCAACAGCTGAAGAAGAAACCTCTCAACAACAGGAAGAACAACAACCTGCAGTAGAGGAAGAGCAGCCCTCGCCAGAAACAAAATCTGTAGAATTAAGTTATGTAGCAGAAGATGGAACAGTTCTTCATGAAACTGCTTCTCGTGATTTTAATGTAGACTACAGCTTAAAGACAGATAGTAGTGTTATGTTGAATTTTGATGGTTATACATTAAAGGATGTAATCATTAATAATTCTCAGACAGTTCCTGCTGATCAGGCTAATCTAAGTGTTACTTCAGATTTAGTTAGTGTTAAATTTGTCTATGTAAGTGTAAATACTAAAGAAGACAAACAAACAAGTGAAAATAATGAACAAACTAAAACTGAAGAAGCAAATGAAGATGATGCTGAGGCAGATCCGGAAACCAAGGAGGAATTACCTGAGTATCCGGCATTTGATCAAAGTGAAACAGCTGGTAATGTAGTCGTTCATGCGACAGCAGCTGAGGGTGTTTTACCAAGAGATTCTAAGCTTGTTGTAAAACGCATCACAAGAAAGGCTATCTTAAATGCGGTTGAAGATACAGTTTCTGAAAAGAACAAAGAAATGGATTCAGCAGTAGCTTTGGATATTACAATCCAAAATAAAGATGGTGTTGAAATTCAACCAAATGGTTCAGTAAATATTAGTTTTGAAAATGCAGCAGTAAGTGGTGATGAAATTAATGTTTACCACGTAACAGATGATGCGAGTGCAGTAACTGAGGTAGCTACAAATACTCAAAGTTTTGATACAAATCACTTCTCTATTTATGTTATTACGGGTGAAAAAGAAAAACCATTAACAACATTCAACTTTGTTGATGCGAATGGACAATCCGTAAGTACACAGATTGTTAAAACGGGGGATACATTAATTACTCCAACAGCTCCAGATGTTGCTGGAAAAGCATTCGTTGGTTGGTATGAGGGTGAAACAAAGTTTGAAGATTTCAATACAGCGTTGACAATCACTGAAACAAAAACTCGTACAATTACAGCAAAATATGAAGATGCATTATATGTTTACTTCTATAATCCAGCTGGTACACAAATTATGCGTACAGAAAAAGTTGGAGATCATGAAGGACATGATTTTACGAATATTTCTTATGAAGTAGATGCAACGCATAAAATCGTTGGTTGGGCAGACAAAAAGAATGGTACTACAAATATTGCAGATAGTATTACAGTTCCAACAGACAAGACATCGGTTAATGTATACGCAATCATTAAAGAGGGTTATTGGATTTCATTTGATTCAGATGGTGGATCTATTGTTGATTCTCAATTCGTATTAAATGGGGACAAGCTAGTTCTAGATAAAAATACAAATCCTACAAAACCTGGTTATACATTTGCTGGTTGGTACAATGATTCAACAAAGGTTGAAAATGGTGCAACAGTTACGAATCCAATGACATTAAAGGCTCATTGGGATGCTGCACAAGTAAACTATACAATTAACTACTGGCAACAAAAAGTAACAGATGACAAGAATGCAACAGATGCACAGAAAACTTATGAGTATGTAGAAGCAGAAACTAAGAAGGCAACTACAGGTACACCGATTTCTGCTGAAAATTTAAAGACATATAAAGGATTTAAATATAACGCAAACAACTCTAGTAAAGATGTAAAAATCTCTGGTGATGGTTCTACAATTATTAATGTTTATTATGATCGTGTATTGTGTACAGTTAATTTCTATGCATATGAATCAACTGGATGGTTTGGTGGTGGTAGCTGGAATATAATTAAAACTGTAACAGGTTTATATGGTGCTAATCTTCCTAAAGGTGCATGGGACACATCAACTTATTCTTGGAAATCTAGAAAAAGCGATGGTTCAGGTTGTGTTTTATTAACTTCATTCGATTTTGAAACGGCTGGATATGCGAAAAATCAAGGCAATGTATCAGAAAAAGGCATTGTTACGACATGTAATTTCTATGGTAGCCAGCAAAGTGGATCAGGTAAAATAAACTATTATAATGAACAAGCTGACGGTTCTTATGTGTTAGCACAATCTATTACAACTCGTAATGGAACTTTAACTGTACATGAAAAATTTGCTGGTTATGATTTATATAAATATAGCCAAGGAAATGTCAATGGGGAATCAGCTGCTTATTGGAATGATTTGAGTTCTAAATACAATGTAAGCGATGGTGATGATATAGATCACGAAAGAAACAAACCTATTAATATCGCATCTAAATTAAAGACTTATAGCTTGTCTTACTATAACTATAACAAGGTTACTAAGACAGAAAAGAGTATTAAGTATACAGCTTCATTGAAGTCTTATGCAAACTATACTCCTGCAAAACCTAGTGAATTGCCAAGTTATTATGTATTTGGTGGTTGGTATAAGGATAAAGCTTGTACAACTAAGTTTGATTTTAATACTGAAAAAATGCCAAATGCGAATGTGCAGATTTACGCAAAATGGACGGCTCAGAAGATCAACTTAACTTTTAACTTGAATACTCCAGATGGTACTTCAAAGGTAGTTAATCGTGATGTTGATGCTGGTACAATTGCAAATACAGTATTGCCAAGTGCAACAACGACAAGTGATTACTCATTTGCAGGTTGGTACTATGCGGATGGTAATGGAAATATTACTAAGGATGCATTCAATGCAAATGAGGCGATCACAAAGGATACAAGTGTTATTGGTAAGTGGCTATATAATGGTAAATTAACAGTTGTTTATGATCCTGGTACAGAAGGATCAAAAGCAAAGGTTCCAACGGATAGTAATGTCTATGCAGGTGGAGCAAAGGTTACTGTAGCTAAGAATGCGACAACTACTTCAAAAAAGAAATTCTTAGGATGGAAGTTAAATGGAAATTTATATCATCCTGGAGATGCATTTGAAGTAAATAAAGACATTGCGAATAAGGATAATCAAATTATCTTAACGGCAACTTGGGGTAATGCAGAAACTTCTACAACATTGACTTATGATCCTGGTAATGGAATTGGTACAGCTAAGACAGTTAATGTCATGAATAATGAGGCAGTAGAAATTGAAGCTCATGATTCTGATGTATTAGCCTTTACTGCTCCAGTAGCAGAAGGTAAAGAATACTACTTTGCAGGTTGGGCTGATTCTAAAACAGGAAATGCAACTTATGCAGATGGACAAACAATCAATATTGATGCGAATGGTGAAAACGTTCTATATGCAGTTTGGGTTGAAAAGAAAGTCATTACAGTAACAGCTAATAGTGTAAAAGCTACATATGATGGTAAAGAACATGAAGCTGCAGGTTTTGAAACAACTAAGTTTACAGTAGACGGAAACGAATATACAGTTTCAGGCTTGAGTGCAAAGGTTACAGGAACAGATGCAGATAGCTATACAAGTAAGGTAACTGGAACAGCCGTTGTGAAAGACAAAGCCGGAAAAGACGTAACCGCTCAGTTTACAGTGAATACAGCAAACGGAACATTAACAATCAGCCCACGTTCTGTAACATTAACAAGCCAAGGAAAATCAAGAGAATACAACGGAAAAGCTCTTGAACTTCCAGAAGTTACAGTTGAAGGTGACGGATTCGTTAATGGAGAAGTAACTGATATTAAGGCAACTGGATCTATTACAAGAGTAGGAAAAGTTACAAATACGATTACTTATACTCCATCAGATAAGTTCAAAGAAAAGAACTATACAATCACTAAGCATGAAGGTGAATTAAGTATTACTGAAAAATCTATCATTCCTGATGGGCCTAATACACCAGAAGAGAAGAAGACTGGTATTAAGGTAACTGCTCCTAAGGATACTACGTACAGTGGTAATGAACAAAAGAGAGAGCCAGTTATTGAAGATACTAAAACTGGTAAGAAATTAGACAAAGATGATTACTCATTATCTTATAGTACAGATGTAACAAATGCTGGAACAGTAACAATAACTGTAACTGGTAAAGGAAACTATACAGGTAAATTCGAAGTTACTTATAAGATTTTACCTCGTAAAGTGACATTGAAGAGTGAAGCAGCTTCTAAACCATATGATGGAACAGCATTAACTAAACCAGATGTAAAAGTAAGTGGTGATGGCTTCGTTAAGGGTGAAGTAAGTGATATCAAAGCTACTGGATCAGTAACAACTGTAAGTGAAGGTGAAGTTACAAATACAATCACATTCACTAAGGAAACTGACTATAAAGATGGTAACTATACAATCTTTAAAGAAGAAGGTAAGTTAAGTATTACACCTCAATCAATTGATCCAGGTACAGATCCAGAAAAACCAAACCCAGACTATACAGGTGCTAAGGTTAATAGTCCAAGTGATGAAGTTTATGATGGTAAGGAACACAAGTGGATCCCTACAGTAACGGATAAGGCTGATAAGAAATTAAAAGCTGGTACAGATTACACAGTAGAATATTCAACTAAGAACTTCAAAGATGTAGGAACAATCGATGTAACTATTACAGGTATTGGTAACTACAGTGGAACAGTAACACGTACTTATAAGATCACTCCTAAGAGTGTGACAGTAACAGCGGACAATAAATCAAAGGTATTTGGAGAAACAGATCCTAAGTTTACGGCAAAAGTAGTTGGAACTCTTGGAAATGATACAGTTGAATACACATTGTCAAGAGAAACTGGAGAAGCTGTTGGTAAGTATGAAATCACAGTAAAAGGTGATAAATTACAAGGAAACTACACAGTAACTTACGTAGCTGGAACATTGAAAATCACAAGTCAATCAATCGATCCAGGTACAGATCCAGAAAAACCAAATCCAGACTATACAGGTGCTAAGGTTAATAGTCCAAGTGATGAAGTTTATGATGGTAAGGAACACAAGTGGATCCCTACAGTAACGGATAAGGCTGATAAGAAATTAGAAGCTGGTAAAGATTACACAGTAGAATACTCAACTAAGAATTTCAAAGATGTAGGAACTGTTGAAGTAACTATTACAGGTATTGGTAACTACAGTGGAACTGTTAAACGTTCTTATAAAGTAACTCCTAAGGAATATACAGTAACTACGGATAGTGCAACTAAGACTTATTCTGGTACTGCATTAACTGCTGGTGGTAAGGTAGAGGGTATTGTTTCTGGTGAAACAGTAGAGTTTACTACTACTGGTAGTCAAACTGAGGTTGGTACTTCTAAGAATACTTATGAATTAGTATGGAAGTCTGCCAAGGCTACTAACTACAAATTAGCTAAGGAATCTATTGGTAAATTGACAGTTAAAGCTAAGTCAATTGTTCCAGATGGACCAGATACTCCAGATGAAAAGAAGACTGGTATTACAGTAAGTGAACCAAGTGATTCTAAGTATGATGGTAAGGAACATAAAGAAGTATTAACAGTAACAGATACTAAGACTGGTAAAGAATTGGTAGCTGGAACTGATTACTCAGTAACTTACAGTTCAGATCTAGTAAATGCTGGTACAGTGAAGGTAACGGTAGCTGGATTAGGTAACTACATTGGATCATTCACTAAGACTTATAAGATTACTAAGCGTTCTGTAACATTGACAAGTGCTACAGTAAGCAAGGTATATGATGGTAGTGCATTAACGAATACTTCTATCACAGTCAGTGGTGATGGATTCGTAGAGGGTGAAGGTGCTTCTTATGAGGTAACTGGAACTCAGACAGAGGTTGGAAATAGTGCTAACGCATTCGAATACAAATTGAATGAAAAGACATTAGCTTCTAACTACAACATTACTAAGGTTGTTGGTACATTAACAATTACAGCAGCTCCTGCTCCTGTAACTCCAGCAACACCTAGTACACCAAGTACAACTAGTACAACGCCTCGTACTCCAAGTGCTCCTCAGGTAACGACTCCTGCTGAAACAGTTGAAAAAGAGACAACTCCTAAGGCTGAACCTAAGAAAGAAGAAAAGGTTGAAGAAGAGTATACGCCTAAGGCATCACCTCAGTACTATTGGGCATTAATCAACTTGATTTGTGCAATCTTAACAGTATTATTCGGATTATTATTGTTGATTTCTAAACGTCATAAAGATGAAGATGATGACGAAGATGATGATGAAACAAAACAACAAACAAATAATGATGATGAAGAGAATGAACAAGAAAAGAAACGTGGATTATTCACTCGCGTACTTGCAGTTCTAATCGCAATCGTATCTGTTGTATTCTTCCTAGTAACTGAAGACTTAAGTCTTCCTTGGACTTGGACAGATCAATGGACAATTTGGATGGTTGTTATTGGATTCGTACAAATCGTAGTATTCTTCGTAGGACGTAAATGGAAAAACGTTGATAACGACGATGAAGACGAAGAAACACAACAAGCTTAACAAAAGTTAATAACACAAAAGGAGTAGCCTCGTGCTACTCCTTTACTGTCCAATATCCATTTCGATTCGAGCCTTTGCGAATTACAATTTCTCGTTGCTGCAACCTATTTAATATGCGATTAATAGTTGAACGGGATAGGTTGAGTTCTATTTGAGTGATTTTTGGATTTATTTTAATGAGTTGTATGATATCGGGTTCATTGGGTCCATTGGGTTCATTTACTTTGAACCCGATTTTATTATCATTATACCTAAAAACCCATCCTAGTGCTTGCTAGAATGGGATCTTTGTCGTTAATAGTTTCCTGTATAGTTCTACACCTTTGTATAGGATGTCTTCATCAAAGGTGAACTTATTTGAGTGTAATGGAATGGTGTCTCCCGTACCTAAAAAGAAGAAGATGGATGGGGCTACGTTTCTATAGTAACCGAAGTCTTCACTGATGAGTACAGGGCTTTCTAGTTTGTTGACTAGATTGTTTTTGTATAGTGCATAGAATAATTCTTCGTTGTTGAATACGGGTGGATAGTGGTGATTCACTTTGAAGTTTACTTGTACTTTGTATTTTTTTATTGCGTTATTCATGTTTTGTTCAATGATATCAACAATTTGATCAAATACTCTTGGATCATAATAGCGAATGGATCCTCGTACATGAGCTTGATCGGCAATGATATTGAAGGCTTGGCCAGAATGGAAAGTGCCAAAGTGTAATAGGTGGAATGTATTGTTGTCAAAAGCTTTTTCTTCTTGTTCCAAAGACTTTTGTAGAATTTCTACACAAGCTGTTAGTGCATTGATTCCATTTTGAGGTTGGGCTGCATGACTGGCTTTTCCTTTTACTAAAAGTTCAAACTCACATCCGCCTGCCATCATTTCATTAGGACGTGTATAAACTTTGCCTTTTTCAAGTTCTGGATAGATGTGTGTTCCATAGATGGCGGCAATATTAAATTTATCAAAGAATTTAGATTCAATGATAGGTTTGGCGCCACCAGGTTTTTCTTCGCCTGGCTGAAATAACAGTAATACGTTGTAGTCGCTTTCCTTGGCATATTTCGCTAATTCTAAAACCATAGCCATATGGCCGTCGTGCCCACAGGCGTGCATACATCCATTGGTGCTTTTGAATTCTAGGTCTGTATTTTCTTCCATAGGAAGTGCATCCATATCGGAACGGAATACGATTGTCTTTTCTTTTTGGTTATCAAAATAGGCGGTTACACTATTTTGGATGGGATGATCAATGGTGCAGTCATATAAGTCTAATATGTTTTCAATATATTGTGCTGTCTTTTGTGTGGTAAGTTCAATTTCTGGAATTTGGTGTAAATTTCTTCTGTTTTCAATGATTGTTGGCATAAAAATCTCCTTTTGTTGGGTTTATTATACTCCCTATTTTGAATTGTTAAATAAATTTAACATAGATTTAACATTGTAAAGATAGTATGAATTTGCGTTTAAATTTATATTAAGTACGAAAATATGAAAAGGTGGAAAATATGACAACAACAAATATATTGTCTTTATTGGGTGGATTAG
>ULXC01013701.1_pt1 | contig 15448 bp, 9 predicted proteins | sample 1960721 | NCBI WGS metagenome assembly ULXC01 (sample SAMEA4835822, study PRJEB28245) | human gut metagenome | biome: gut microbiome; material: fecal sample | place: Denmark | collected 2008
TTGTCGAAGCGGGTCGCGAAGTCGGCGCCGACGATCAGATTCTGCGCGCTGAGGCTTCCTCCCGCGGCAAGGGCGGCGAACGATAGCATCAAGACTTTTTTGAGTGACATAATTCTTTTGAATTGAGACCCCAAAAATAGGTAAAATATTTATTATTTGACTACTTTTGACCCCGAAATCACTCATTTGCATACGTTATGCGTAAAATCACCAACGAAGAGCTGAACCGGCCCTCGGCCGGGGAGTTCGCCGCGATGGAGAAAATGCCCGTCGCGGTGGTGCTCGACAACGTCCGTTCGTTGCAGAACGTAGGGGCTTTCTTCCGCACGGGGGATGCTTTCGCCGTGGAACGCATCGCCCTCTGCGGCATCACCGCGACGCCGCCCAACCGCGACATCCACAAGACGGCGCTCGGTGCCGAACTGACCGTGCCGTGGACTTATCACAAGACGACGGAGGAGTGCATTGCCCGCCTGCGCGCCGAAGGCTACCGGGTCTATGCCGTCGAGCAGGTCGAAGGAGCCGTGATGCTCGGCGATTTCCGGGCGGAGCCGGGCGTGAAATATGCGCTCGTGTTCGGCAATGAGGTGATGGGCGTGGGGCAGCAGGCCGTGGACATGTGCCACGGCGCGATCGAGATTCCGCAGGCCGGGACGAAGCATTCGATCAACGTTTCGGTTTCGGGCGGTGTCGTTTTGTGGGATTTTTTTTGCCAAATCCGGCCGAAGCGTTAACTTTGCCGCGCTGAACCTCGGTTTAGCTGCGCCCCGGCAAAACAGATAAATTTGGCTTTGCACCCGGCTTGCGCTATCACCCCGGTTTACAGGTGTTGATAAGTCTCCCTTTTCAAAGGGAGGTTTGGAAGGATTGTCGATATGGAATTGGCGTTTTTGCGCCGTAATACGAATCCGATGGATTCCATACCGGAACCTTGCGAACGAATGAAATGTTGAATAATCCATCGGGTTCGTAGTAAACTATGTCTGTAGAAAGTACTGTCAGGGCAGTGACCACCTACCGTCTGACGGAGATGAAGCAGCGCGGCGAGAAGATCGCCATGCTGACCTCGTACGATTATTCGATGGCCAGGATCGTCGACGCCGCGGGTATCGACGTGATCCTCGTGGGCGACTCGGCGGCCAACGTGATGGCCGGTTACGAAACCACGCTTCCCATTACCCTCGATATGATGATTTACCATGCGCGTTCGGTCGTGCGTGCCGTCAGCCGTGCGCTGGTTGTCGTCGACCTGCCGTTCGGAACCTACCAGGGCAATTCGAAGGTGGCGCTCGACTCGGCCATCCGCATCATGAAGGAGACCGAGGCAGATGCCGTGAAGATCGAGGGCGGCGAAGAGATCCTCGAATCGGTCAACCGCATCCTTTCGGCCGGAATACCCGTCATGGGGCACCTGGGGCTGACGCCGCAGTCGATCCATAAATTCGGGACGTACAGCGTGCGTGCCAAGGAGGAGGCCGAGGCAGCGAAACTCGTCCGCGACGCCCACCTGCTGAGCGATGCGGGGTGCTTCGGCATCGTGCTCGAAAAGATTCCTGCGGCGCTGGCCGCCCGCGTCACCTCCGAAATCTCCGCGCCGACCATCGGTATCGGGGCCGGTAACGGCTGCGACGGGCAGGTGTTGGTGATCCACGACATGCTGGGCATCAACAAGGGTTTCTCGCCGCGCTTCCTGCGCCGCTATGCCGACCTGTATACTGTTATGTCGGACGCCGTGTCGCAGTATATCACGGACGTCAAGTCGTGCGATTTCCCCAACGGGCAGGAGCAGTACTGACCCCGCCGGGTGCGCAGGCCGCCGTGACGGAATAATTTCGATCCCCGACCCTGAGGCCGGGGATTTTTCCTGTCCGGGAAGTCGGCGGCGGGAGGATGCCCCCGATTGCTGTCCGGGGATTCCGGGCGCTGGGTGTTCCCTCTGGCTTGTACGGGACTGCGCGGGCGGCTTCCCGGGACGGGGCGCCGGAGGCTGTCCCGGACGCAGGCGTGTGTATTTACCCGTCGCGGGGCTTGCCGGGCGTTGTCCCGGGGGCTCCGGATTTTGCCCGCACCCGGCGGCTTTGATAAATTGTTGATAAAAAAAATCGTCGCGTTGCCCCGGATATTAGGCCGTTTCGAAAATTATCACTACATTTGCGAGCAACAAAAATCCACGTTCATTATGTCTTTTATCAATGAAAGGGTTCAGCCCGAAGGACTTACGTTCGACGATGTGCTGCTTATACCCGCCTATTCGGAAGTGTTGCCGCGAGAGGTCAGTGTCCAGACCCGTTTCTCGCGAAATATCAAACTTAACATCCCCATTGTGTCCGCTGCCATGGACACCGTTACCGAAGCGCCGATGGCTATTGCGCTGGCTCGTGAAGGCGGGATCGGCGTGATCCACAAGAACATGTCCATCGCCGAGCAGGCCGCCCACGTGCGCCGGGTGAAACGGGCCGAGAACGGCATGATTTACGACCCGGTGACCATCTCGAAAGACCATACGGTCGGCGATGCGCTCAACCTGATGAAAGAGAACAAGATCGGGGGTATTCCGGTCGTGGATGCGGATCGGAAGCTGATCGGTATCGTCACCAACCGCGACCTGCGGTTCCAGCGCGACATGTCGCGCCGTATCGAGGAGGTGATGACCCCCGGCGACCGCCTCATCACGACGCATAGCTCCGAATTGTCCAACGCCTCGGAGGTGTTGCTCAACTGCAAGATCGAAAAGCTCCCCGTGGTCGACGACGAAGGCCATCTGGTGGGGCTTATTACTTATAAGGATATCACGAAGGTGCAGGATCATCCCAACGCCTGCAAGGATGCCAAAGGCCGTCTGCGCGTCGCAGCCGGCGTGGGCATCACGCCCGATGCGCTGGATCGTGTGAAGGCGCTCGTCGAGGAGGATGTGGATGCCGTGGTGCTCGACTCCGCGCACGGGCATTCGATGAATATCGTCAATAAGCTCAAGGAGATCAAGGCCGCCTATCCGTCGCTCGACGTGGTGGTCGGAAATATCGCCACGGCAGGAGCCGCACGGTTCCTGATCGAGAACGGCGCCGACGGCATCAAAGTCGGTATCGGCCCCGGCTCGATCTGCACCACCCGCGTGATCGCGGGCGTGGGCGTTCCCCAGCTGTCGGCCATCTATGCCGCGGCGTCGGCCGCCAAAGATACGGGTGTTCCGGTTATCGCCGACGGCGGCCTGCGTTATTCGGGCGACATCGTCAAGGCGCTGGCTGCGGGCGGCGACTGCGTGATGATCGGCTCGATGTTCGCCGGCACGGAGGAGTCTCCCGGCGAGACGATCATCTACAACGGCCGTAAGTTCAAGACCTACCGCGGCATGGGCTCGATCGACGCCATGAAGGCGGGTTCCGCCGACCGCTATTTCCAGAAGGGCTGCGAGGGCAATATCAACAAGCTCGTTCCCGAAGGGATCGTGGCGCGCGTACCCTTCAAGGGTACGTTGAGCGAGGCTGTCTTCCAGCTTATCGGCGGCATCCGTTCGGGCATGGGTTATTGCGGTGCCAGGGACATCGCGGCTTTGCAGCGTGCGCAGTTCATCCGCATCACCTCGAACGGCGTTACGGAGAACCACCCGCACGACGTGACCATCACGAGTGAAACGCCCAATTATTCCCGCGGTGAATAGTTCCGATCCCGGGATTGCGGCCTGCGGGCTTTTTTGCGGTTCATGCCGGAAATTCCGGAAAGGGAGTTGTCCGGGGTGCCGCGATAACGAAAAGGCCGTGTGGTGCAAGGTTCGTTTCTGCTGCCGGGAGAACGGCTGGCAGAGTTGCGCCGAATGCACGCTGGTGCCGCTGGATGCCTGCGGAAAGTTCAATAATTTCATCGCCGGGGTTTTCCAGGTCGTTTTTCGCTCAGACCGTCGCGGTTGCATAGCACGCATCCGCGAAGTCGGGAACGAGGCTTTCGCCGCGGAGATGCGCCTTTCGGGAAGTTACAACCGTCCGGTAAAAAGAAAATAATAAGGATTCGAGGTCTTCCTTGGCAGCGAGGAAGGCCCGGAGGAATTTTAGGCCTGAAACCGGCGTCGGAGACGCCGTAGAGTGAGTCCGGCGAGTTTCATGGCTTGTAAATCTTCCGAAATTGATGAACCCCGATTCGTCGGACTTACATTATATTATGGAAAAAATCCTGATTCTCGACTTCGGGTCGCAGTATACGCAGCTCATCGCGCGGCGCGTACGCGAACTGAATGTCTATTGCGAGATCCACCCCTTCAACAAGATTCCGGTGCCGGATGCTTCGGTGCGGGGTGTGATTCTCTCGGGCAGTCCCTTTTCCGTGAGGGACGAGCATGCCCCTGCCCCCGACCTTTCGGCCATCAAGGGCAAACTGCCCCTGCTGGGTGTCTGCTACGGCGCGCAGTTCCTCGCATCGGCCTTCGGCGGTGAGGTGCAGCCTGCGCCCAGCCGCGAGTACGGCCGTGCGGTGCTTACGGTGGGCGATGCCGGTGACCCGCTGATGCGCGGCCTGCCTGCGACCACGCAGGTGTGGATGTCGCACGGCGATACGATCACGTCGGTGCCCGCGAACTATAAGATTGTGGCCAGCACCGAGGACGTGCGCGTGGCTGCGTTCCGCATCGAGGGCGAGCAGACGTGGGGCATCCAGTTCCACCCCGAGGTCTACCATTCGACCGACGGCACGCACCTGCTGAAGAATTTCGTCGCGGGTATCTGCGGCTGCAGGCAGGAGTGGACGTCGGAGAGTTTCGTGGAGGCCACCGTGCGCGAGTTGCAGGAGAAACTGGGCGACGACAAGGTCGTGCTCGGGCTTTCGGGCGGCGTAGACTCGTCGGTGGCCGCCGTGCTGCTGCACAGGGCCATCGGCAAGAACCTCTACTGCATCTTCGTGGATTCGGGCCTGCTGCGCAAGAACGAATTCGAGGACGTGCTCGAGTCGTATAAGAACATGGGCCTGAACGTCAAGGGCGTGAAGGCCGGCGACAAGTTCCTGGGCGATCTGGCTGGCGTGAGCGATCCCGAGACCAAGCGCAAGATCATCGGCCGCGATTTCGTCGAGGTATTCAACGAGGAGGCGATCCGGATCGAGGACGTGCGCTGGCTGGCACAGGGGACAATCTATCCCGACGTGATCGAGTCGGTGTCGGTCAACGGCCCCTCGGCGACGATCAAGTCGCACCACAACGTCGGCGGGCTGCCCGAAAAGATGCACCTCGGGATCGTCGAACCGCTGCGCCTGCTCTTCAAGGACGAGGTGCGCCGTGTCGGTCGGTCGCTCGGGATCTCCGAGCAGCTCATCGGGCGCCATCCCTTCCCGGGGCCCGGCCTTGCGATCCGTATCCTGGGCGACATCACGCCCGAAAAGGTCGCGATCCTGCAGGACGTGGACAAAATCTACATCGACGCCCTGCGCGATGCCGGACTTTACGACAAGGTATGGCAGGCGGGGGCTATTCTGCTCCCGGTGAAGAGCGTCGGCGTGATGGGCGACGAGCGAACCTACGAGAGCTGCGTCGCACTGCGTGCCGTGACCTCGACCGACGGCATGACCGCCGACTGGGTGCACCTGCCCTATGAGTTCCTTGCCAATGTGTCGAACGACATCATCAATAAAGTCAAAGGGGTCAACCGCGTCGTCTACGACATCTCCTCGAAACCGCCTGCAACCATCGAGTGGGAATAGGGTATGATCCCTGCGCGGCCGCTGTGTGAGGCAGGCCGCCGCCGTATTGCAATCGTTGCCGAACCCGTTATTCGGCATGGCCTGCCCGGACGTTTACAGTCCGGGCAGGCTGCTTTTGTGGCCGGGTGGTGTGGCCGAGCGGCTTTGCCGGCTGCTGCAACGTGCGTGCAATGCCATATTCCTGGGATTGTAACGGGACTGTCGCAACGATGAAATAGCCGTAGGGTAATTTTGCAGCATCGGAAACGATGCCGGTTTATGACTCCTGCCGATGCAATCCGCCAACCAGCCTTGAAACTTCGCCCGTCCCGGTTTCCGGGGCGGAATTTTTTTTGCCTGGCCGAAGGTGCGCCAGGGGGGCGGTTCCGGACGGAAGCCTCCGCCGATGCCTTGATTTGGGTGCTGGCGAGGCTGTATGCCGCACGGGTTGTCCTTTCCGAGGCAGCATGGAACGTTTTTTTGCTATGTAACGGAACCTTAACAGTAAATATATGCCGAAATCCTTTTGTATTTTTGAAATAAAAGTTATCTTTGTAATAGTTTCCCCTTTAAAAAACGGAAGAATCGTAAGTTATTTTTGCAAACGGATATTAGTTTATAATCACCTAATTAAAACTATTTTTATGAGTAAACATCTTTTTAGGTTGGTCTTCGGTGCATTTTTCCTTGTGGCTGCCACGGCATTTACGGGATGCTCCGACGACGATGACAAGTCGCTGACGCCGAAGTTGACGGCGGATCCGACGGCGCTTGATTTCACCGATGAGACGGCGACGACGCAGACCGTTGCCATCACGGCGAACTGCGAATGGACGGTTACTGCAAGTAACCTGGATTGGGCTACCATTTCCCCGATGAGCGGCAAAGGCAACGGAACGATCTCCGTTACGGTTTCCGAGCTGCCCGCCGGTACGAACCTGCGCGAAGGCAAAATCTCCTTCACGCTTATCCACCCCGAATTCGGCAAATGGGGTCAGGCCGAGTCGTCCGTAGCCGTAAAACAGTACGGCAGCGGGGTTACACCCCCCCCCACGGGCGATGCTGTGGTTATCACGATTCCCGAGATCATCGCCAAACTTACGACGTCGCAGGTAGCCCTCGATACGAATAACGACCGTTATTTCGAGGCCGTCGTCGTAACCGACAAGGAAGGCGGGAACTTCAACGGCCAGAACCTTCAGGTGATGACCCCGGGGGCGACTACCGCCAAGAACGGTATCACGCTCTACGGCAGCGGTAAGTATACCGATCCCTATGACGATGGCTTTACGTTTGTCAAGGGTGACAAGGTGAAGGTGACGCTGAAAAAGGGCGAAGCGCGTATCGTTAGTTACAACGGCCTGTACGAGGTTACCGGCAGCAAGGGTGCCGACTGGGTCGAGATCGAAAAGATCGGTACAGAGACCATCACGCCTGTCGTAGTCGATCCCGCTAAGCTGGCCGAATATCAGGGTATGGTCGTGACGGTCAAGGGTGTGACCGCCCCTGCTACGGCTGCCGACTGGACTACGAACGAAGCTTTCGGAAAGCATACGTTTACGACCTCGGCCGGTAACATGACGGTATTCGTGCAGAAGGCCATGCCCGGGCTCGTAGGGACACAGTTCGTGGCAGGTTCCACCGGGGATATTACCGGTTACGCTTCGGTGAACAGCAATGCCGCGCAGGTTTGTCCGCAGCGTCCCGAGGATGTGGCAGCTTTCATGGGCGAGCCTTCGACCGACCCGGCGATTACCAAGCTCGACCCGACGTCGCTTTCTTTCGCTGCGACGGACAATGCCAAGACCGTGACGGTGACGGCTGCCAATGCCGACGGCTGCACGATCGAAGCCGCTACGGATAAATCGGAGCAGTTCACGACCTTCGTAAACGGGATGGTCGTAACCGTGACGCCCAAGGAAAACACGACGGAGCAGGCTATCACCGCCACGCTGACCATCAAACTGATGAAGGACGGCGCGGCTGTGGATACCAAAACCGTTGCGATTTCGCAGGCCGGGAAATCCGGAGCGGGCGGGGACGGCCAGCAGATTACCCTTACGTTGGACGATATTATCGCTATCGGCGGGAAAAGTGGAGCCTATGCCAAATTTACATATACGAATACTTTCGGCGAATGGTCGGGTAAAGCAGCTGGTGGTAGCAGCGGAAAGGAATGTTTACAGATTAATGTAAAAGACAATTCGGCTTTTGGATCGTTCGTGCAGATTCCTGCCGTTGATGGGACGATTGAGAAGATTGAGGTGACCATTCGTGAGCCTTATAAAGGACGTGCTATCGGTATTTTTCCGGTTGGGTACACATATACAAAAGACACACTTGATAAGATGAAAGAGCAACTTGCGAAGGATGCTATAGCAATCAGCAACGAGACTCCGTCTGATGTAAATAATAACGAACCGTTTACGTTTGTAATTGACAACCTCAGTGCTAAGAACCTTACGCAGTTTTCGATATTCCCGACTCTTGGAGCGGTAAGTATTACTGCGATCACGGTTACTTATTCAAAATAAGAAAGTAGGTGTTTTCCTATAATCCATCCCCGGCGGATTGGCTTCCGCCGGGGATGATTGTCGGATTTTCTACCTGACATTTTTATCTGCAAATTCCTACATGATTTTGACAAAAGGGTTATTGAAACTTTTTGGACGGGCTATGGTGCTCGGGGCGCTCCTGCTGGTTTTCGGGCGCTGCGGGTCCTCCGACGACGACACCCCGGCGAATATTTCCGCGCTGTTCCTCGATACGGAGACGACCACGCTCGCTGCCAAAGGCTATGCGACCGACCCTCGGCTCGTGCTGACGGGGCCCGTGGGTACGGCTTATACCGTCACCGTGACCGAAGGCGGCAGTTGGTGCTGGACGTCGCGCAGGACGCAAGCCACGACCAAATCGGCGCAGCTGGTCGCCGCAAGCGAGGTCATTTACCTCTACCTGGACAAAAACGAAACGGGCGCTTCGCGCCGGGCTGCGGTCGATGTCGTTTTCGACGGCGGACACGAATTCACGTTGACGATCGACCAGGCGGACTACTCGGTTCCGGCATCGATGGATCATGCGTGGGCGGAATTGCCCGCCTATGTCGAAGCTCCCGACTACCGTTACGTAACACATTATGCGCCGCTCTCTTCGACCGTGACGGCACGTAACTTTACGATTTGCTACGACACGAAGAAACGTATCGCCAACTGGGTCGCCTATCCGATCCATTCCTGTTACCGGGTTGGAAAATATGAGCGTTCTAATGCATGGAAATACGATCCTGAAGTGCCGGAGGAATTTCAGGTCGATTTGAGCCGCGGTTCATATAATGGGCGGCCTATCCGCGGGCATCAGTGTATGTCCTACCATCGTTATGTCAGCTATTCTTCGCTATTGAATGAGCAGACGTTCTATTCGACCAATATTATGCCTCAGGATCCTGATTTTAATAGCGGGTCGTGGGGGGATTTGGAAGATCTTACCCTGAAATATATTTCATATCCCGATACCTTGTACAATGTTACGGGAACTTATGGGGTACAGGGATATACGACGGATAAAGAGGGGAATCGGGTCGCGATTCCACAGTATTGCTGGAAGGTGCTGCTACGTACCAAAAGCGGCAGGACGGGGAAGCGGATCGACCAGATTACCGATGCATCGCAATTGGCGGCAATCGGTTATTGGGCTGAAAATTCCTCAACCACGACCGGGAATATAAAACAATATATCACGAGCGTTGCCGACATCGAAGAGAAAACGGGTTATAAATTCTTTACGATGCTCGACGAGGCCATTGCCGCCGACGTGAAGGCACAGAACAATCCCTCGGACTGGGGTATAAATTAATCTGAACTATATGAAGAAACTGCTTTTTACCGGGCTTTTCGCAGCGCTGATCGTCGCCTGCTTCGCCCAGAAACCCTACAAGGTCGTTTTCTACAACTTCGAAAACCTCTTCGATACGATCCGCAACCCGGAGATTTACGACGAGGAGTTTACGCCCGAGGGGCCCAAGAAGTGGAATACGCCCAAGTACACCAAAAAGATCAATAACCTTTCGCGCGTGTTGTTCGACATCGCCGCCATCAACAAGGACTACCCGGTGGTGATCGGTGTTTCGGAGATCGAGAACCGCAATGTCATGGAGGACGTGATCGCTACGCCCAAACTCGCCCCGGCCAATTACCGCATCGTGCACTACGATTCGCCCGATGCCCGCGGCGTGGACGTGGCGTTCTACTACCGTCCCGACGTGTTCAAGCTCGAGGGCAGCGCCCCGATTCCGTTTACGATGGAGAGCCTGCCGAATTTCCGCACGCGCGACGTGGTGACGATGTGGGGGACGATCGACGGGGAACCGTTCTATTTCATGGTGGCCCACTGGCCTTCGCGCCTGGGCGGCAAGGAGGCTTCGGCACCCAAGCGCGAGCGCGCCGCCGAGATCATGCGCCATGCCGCCGACTCGGTGCTGGCGATCAACCCCGCGACCAAGGTCGTGATGATGGGTGACTTCAACGACGACGCCACCGACAAGAGTATCACCGAGGTGCTCGGCGCCGAAGGCAACATCCGCAAGCTCCAACCGGGCGGATACTACAATCCCTTTATCGACATGCTGAAGGCGGGCATCGGTTCGCTTGCCTACCGCGACCAGTGGAACCTGTTCGACAATATCGTCGTGTCGGAGAACCTCGCTACCGGCTCGACGGGTTCGCTCAAGCTGGAGCGTGCCCCCAAGGGGAAATATTACGGCAATATTTTCCGTGTCCCCTATCTGTTCCAGCAGGAAGGCCAGTACAAGGGCTACCCGCTGCGTACGTTCGTGGGCAACAATTTCCAGGGGGGATACAGCGATCACCTTCCCGTATTCATTTACATCGGTAAATAACCCAACAAAGTAATTATGAAGATCAGAGCTTTACTTGTTATCCTGCTCACGCTGGCCTGTGCCGGGGCGTATGCCCAGGACGGGGGCGTCAAAGGCAAGGTCGTCTCGCGTGACGGCCGTGTCGCACTGAGCAATGTCAAGGTGGTCGTCGAACCGCTCGGCGTCACCGTCATGACCGACAACCACGGTAATTTCAATATCGACCAGTTGCCCAAAGGGGAATACCAGTTGAAATTCGAAGCCCCCGAGTTCGAGAACCTCGACCTGGCGATCCGTGTCGACAAGATGGTCAAGAACCTCAATTCGGTGGTGATGTCCCCCGATGTGCAGTATGTCATCGACGACGCCGTGTTCGCGGAGTTCGACTCCGATACGGCGGCCGACGGGCAGTCGCTGCCTTCGTCGCTTTCGTCGTCGAAGGATGTCTTCAACAACATCGCCTCGTATAAATTCAGCGAGATGCGTTTCAACGTGCGCGGTTACGACTCGCAGTATTCGAGCATCTACCTGAACGGCATCCGGTTCAACGATGCCATGACGGGCTATGGCCCCTGGTCGTTGTGGAGCGGCCTGAACGACGCCACGCGTAACCAGGAGAATACCGCCGGGCTGCGCTCGTCGGGCTACGGCATCGACGGCATCGGCGGTACGACCAATGTCAATGCGCGCGCTTCGCAGATGCGCAAGGGCTTCCGTGCCAGCGTCGTGAACGGCAACTCGATGTACCGCTTCCGCGCGATGGTTTCCTACGCTTCGGGCCTGCTCGACAACGGATGGTCGTACGCCTTCTCGTTCTCGACCCGCCAGGGCGGCAACTCTTATGTCGACGGGGTGTACTACAATGCCTACGGTTACTTCGCATCGGTCGAAAAGCGTTTCGGCGGCGATCGCCACAACCTGGCGCTGACCATCCTGGGGGCACCGACCGAGCGCGGAGCGCAGCAGGCGTCGACGCAGGAAGCCTACGACCTGTTGAGTAACAACTATTACAACCCCAATGTGGGCAAGCAGGACGGCAAGCTGCGCAACTCGCGCGTGCGCGATTACCACGAGCCGATCGTGATGCTCAACTACGGGTTCGACATTTCGTCGAATACCAAACTTGCCGCCGCGGCTTCGTTCCGCTTCGGCAAGAACGGCTATTCGGCCCTGACGTGGACGGATGGCCCCGACCCGCGCCCCGACTACTACCGTTACCTGCCCAGCTTCTACACGAACCGTATCCTCCAGTTGTCCGAGGGCATCGAGAGTTCGGATCTGGGGACGTACAACGACCTTGCGCTGCGTTCGATGCGCGAGTGGATCACCGACCCCAGCAAGAGCCTGATGGATTACGACAACATGTTCCGCATGAACTACAACCGCAACAAGTCCGGGGCTTCGGGCATCTACATGATCGAGGAGCGCCATACCGACCAGCGCGATTTCAATTTTGCGGCCAACATCGCCCATACGTTCCGCAACCAGTCCGTGCTGCGCGGAGGCCTGACGGCGCGTATCAACCGCACGGAGTACTATGACCAGGTGAAAGACCTGCTCGGCGCCGACTACTGGCTCGACGTGGATAAGTTCGCCCTGCGCGACAACGGCAACTACAACCCGCTGCTTTCGCAGAACGATCTGGATTATTACCTCAAGCACGGCGAGGCCCGCCGCGTCGGGGAAGGCGACAAGTTCAGCTACGATTACTACGCCAACCTGCGCCAGGCACAGGTCTGGGCGCAGTATTACGCCTCGTTCGGCGGTTTCACGATGAGCCTCGGCGGCGAGGTCGGCTACACGGCCATGTGGCGCGACGGCCGGCTGCGCAAGGGACTCTTCGCGAACAACTCGCTCGGTAAATCGAAGACGCTCGACTACCTGACCTACAAGCTCAAGGGCGAGTTCTCGTACCGTTTCTCGGGTGCGCATGCCATCGACGCCAATGTGGCCTACATGGTCAATCCCCCGCAGTTCCGCGACGCTTTCGTTTCGGCGCGTACCCGCAATACGACTACGCCGGGCCTCGATTCCGAGAAGGTACTCGGCGTCGACCTGTCGTACAACCTCAACCTGCCGTGGATCACGGCGCGCGTTTCGGGTTACTATACCTCGGTCGCCGACCAGTCGAAGGTCATCTCGTACTATGACGATACGCAGTCGTCGTTCACCAACTTCGCCATGAGCGGCATCGACAAGCGTTACTACGGCCTCGAAGTGGGCGTCGTGGTTCCCATCTGGGGCGGCATCTCGTTCAACGGCGCCCTGAGCCTGGGCGACTACCGCTATACGTCGGACGCCAACTTCACACAGACGCGCGACAACAGCGAGGAGGTGCTCCGCGGCGACAAGGTGCTCTGGGACGACCTCTACGTCGAAAGCACGCCCCAGACGGCGCTCAACCTCGGCCTGAGCTACCGCGGCCCGCGCAACTGGTTCGCCTCGGTCGATTTCAACTATTACGACCGTATCTACCTCTCGATGAACCCCGCGCGCCGTACCCGTGCCGCTTATGCCACGGTACTGCGCCCCGACGAGGCGGCACAGCTCCCCGGCGCCGTGAAATACACGGCGCTGATGAACCTGCGCGATCAGGAGAAATTCGACTCGGCCTATACGCTCAACCTGAGCGTCGGCAAGAACTGGTACATCCACCGCATCTACCAGCTGGGCTTCAGCCTCGAGGTGAAGAATATCCTCAACGACCAGACGATCCGCACGGGCGGTTACGAACAGATGCGCCTTTCGCGCCGTACCTATGTGAACAAGGAGGGTGCGGCCGCCCAGCCGATCCAGTACTACGTGCCGTTCGATTCGAAGTACTTTTACCTGCTGGGGACGACCTATTACCTGAATGTATATTTCCGCTTCTAATACGATATGACGATTATGAAAAAGATATTTCAGTTATGTGCCGTGCTGGCCGTGATGTTTGCGGTTACGGGGTGCTATAATGATTTCGATGCGCCGAAGCCTGCCAAAGTCTATACCGACGAGGATTTCGCGGGGATGAAGCATATCTCCATCGCCGATGTGAAACAGATGTTCCTCGATGAGCACAAGTCGCTCGGCGGTACGGGCAGCAACTCGAGCTGGGGCGATACGAAGTACGTACAGATCGGCCAGTCGCCCGACGGGCTGGATTACTACATCAAGGGCAAGGTGCAGTCGAGCGACGAGGAGGGTAACGTCTACAAGTCGCTCTACCTGGTGGACGATTCGGGTGCCATCGAGGTGAAGCTCACTACGGGGCTCTATTTTACCTATCCGATGGGGCGTTTCGACAAGGCCACGGGTACGATCCCCTCGAACTGGGTCTATGTCAAGGTCTCGGGCCTCTATATCGGCAACTACCGCATGATGCTGTCGCTGGGCGAGGGGCCTACCGATTCCTACAACAAGGTGGGCGAACATAAATTCTATGCCAACTCGAACATCGAAGACCCGACGGAGATCCGCAAGCGCGTGTTCCTCGGCGAGGAGACGCAGCTGGAGCTGGGCAAGGAGATCCTCGAGGTCACCGAGGCCAACTGCGACGATTTCTTCGGCCAGAACGGGCAGCAGTATTTCGGGCGTCTGGTGATCCTGCGCGGCGTTACGTGCCGTTACGGGACGGTGGGGTCGAACATCTATCCCGCGTGGATGTATACCGACATCCGTCCGGTGATGAACAAGGTCTGGTACCGCTGGGCGTTCAGCAACGACGGTACGAACCTTTACGGTTCGGTGCTTTTCACCTATGACAGCACCCTGCCTTCGACGACCAACAAGAAGGGGGTCTATACGGTGCGCACGAGCGGTTATTCGCGTTTCGCCCAGTATCCCGTCGTCCGCGACGGCGCGAAAGGCGATATCATGGCCATCTTCGGCATCTACTCCAAGGACTGGACATACAACTACGGCGCTTACCAGTGCACGGTCAACTATTTCGACGACATCATGTTCGACAAAGACGCCTTCCTGACGGAGGCGGAGGTCGAGGAGCTGACCCCGGCCGATTCATGGGTTACGCCCGACACGTCGGACGACGAGTATACCGAATAACCCGCTCCGGCAGAAACGACGGCCGCCCTCGGAAAGGCGGCCGTTTTTTCGTTGCCGGTGATACCGGGAAGCGTTAAAATCCGTATCTTTGCGAAGGATATTCACTCCTGACCGATGAAAGATTTTGCAGCCATAGATTTCGAGACGGCCAACGGCCGGCGTACGAGCGTTTGCTCGGTGGGCGTCGTCGTGGTGCGTGGCGGCGAGGTGGTCGACACGCTTTACAGCCTGATCCGCCCGCGTCCTAATTTTTACAGCCGTTTCACCACGGCCATCCACGGCCTCAGCTACGAGGATACGGCCCAGGCGCCCGATTTCGCCGACGTGTGGAAGCAGATTGCGCCCCGTATCGAGGGGCTGCCGCTCGTGGCGCACAACTCGCCCTTCGACGAGGGGTGCCTGCGCGCCGTGTTCGAGTTGTACGGGATGCCTTATCCCGGCTACCGGTTCTATTGTACGTGCCGTGCCTCGCGCAGGACGTTCGGCAGCAGCCTGCCCAACCACCAGCTCCATACCGTGTCGGCGGCGTGCGGTTTCGACCTTGCCAACCACCACCATGCCCTGGCCGATGCCGAGGCGTGCGCGCGGATCGCGCTGAAAATCCTGTAACGGGGTTCCTGTCCCGAAACAGAAACTCCCGGCAATAGCCGGGAGTTTTCGTATTTTCCTGTTGCCGGGTCAGAGCCCCAGCTCCAGCTGGAAGCGGATCTCCCAGCGGTTGTAATCGGGGTCAAACGATTCGCTGCGGTGGTTGTACGACATGTCTGCCTGTACCTTAAGGCTGTGGCCGATGATGTAACGGGTGACGCCTACGGTCGTCTGGTTCCAGCGTTTGTACCCCGCAAAGGGTTGTACTTCGTGCTCGGGGAAGAG
>ULXC01052489.1_pt1 | contig 15302 bp, 6 predicted proteins | sample 1960721 | NCBI WGS metagenome assembly ULXC01 (sample SAMEA4835822, study PRJEB28245) | human gut metagenome | biome: gut microbiome; material: fecal sample | place: Denmark | collected 2008
TATGACTGGGAACACGACACTTTCTACATTGTCAACGGCAACCTTCAGATTCGTGAGCTCCGCAAGGACGGTTCTCTCGGCTCCGCAATCACGCCCGCAAACGTTGTTTGCATTGCCCCCGTCACCTATGTCGGCAACGGCGAATTCCTGAGCCTTGACTTCAACACCCGCAACTACGTTCGCATTGCGGCGGACGGCAGCACCACTCAGCTTGCCCATTCCGACGGGCTTCAGGGCTGGTCCTCCTCCATGGTTTACAACCGCGAGGACGGCAAGTGCTACATCTGCTACACCAACATGCAGAACGGCGACGATACTTCCAGTGTCGGCTTCTGGGGCAAGCTTTTCGCAATCGACCCCGTGACCGGTGAAGGCGAATACCGCGGCTTTATCGGCGAGGATTACGGAACCTACGTAAACGGCATGTGCTTTATCGATATGGGCGGCGGCGAAGAACCGCAGGCAACCCTTGACGAAGCGATGAACCTTGTTGAAAACAGGCATCATTTCGTGACCGAAGGCGAATATCCCTGGGTTCCCGTTGTGTTCAACGATGAACCCTGCGGCGCAAGCGGCAACCAGGATCATGTCGGCACGACAAGCACCGTTTCCACCACCGTTCAGCTCAATGCGGGCGATGTAATGCGCTTTGACTGGGCTGTCAGCTGCCGTGAAGATTTCGAACGCTTAACCTTCTCCGTGAACGGCACCGAAGTTGCTGCGATCTCCGGACAAAGCACCGATTTTGTGCCCTATAACTATGTTGCCGAAGCAGCAGGTGAATACACCTTCAGCTGGACTTATCACAAGGAGACCATGTGGACCGAAGGTCAGGATCGCGGCTATGTTAAAAATGTTTACGCCGGCGCACCCCTTACGGATGAAAGCGTTGAGTTCGCACCCGATGCCGTGACCGTCCGCAAGGGTCTCACCGCTCAGCTCAGCTGGACTGTTGCTCCCTACTATGCTTTCGATCAGTCCGTGACACTTACAAGCTCCGATGCAAACGTTGCTTCCGTTGATGCAAACGGCGTTGTACGCGGCGTTAACGAGGGCACCGCAGTCATCACCGCAACAACGGCACAGGGTCATACCGACACCTGCACCGTAACGGTTATTGCGCCCGTTCCGCATACGAAGATTTATGCTTACCAGACTCAAACAACGAACCTGATCTCCTTCTTTACGGATGATTCCGCCCACGTTCAGCAGCTTGGTGCATTCCCCGCTGACACTTACGCAATGACTTATGCGCACGGCGTTGTATACGGCATCGACAGTGAGAACAATTTCTTCACAAGCACGCCCGGTTCAACTCAGCGCACAATCATCGGACAGACCGGCACCGCAATGATCACCGCAATGGCATATAACTATGCGAACGGCAAAATCTATGCAGTCGGCTACACTCAGCAGAGCCGTTGGGATCTTTACGAAATCAACATGCAGACCGGTGCCGCAACCGTTATCGGACAGCCCGACACCGTGGATCGCGATCCCCTGTGGACATTCGCAATCACCACCGAGGGCAGGGCATACGGCATCACCGCAACCTCCGGCCTTCTGTACGAGGTAAACCTTGAAACCGCACAGGTTACCGAAATCGGCTTCACAGGCTGCCCCGGCGTCGGATTCTGCCAGTCCCTTGTTTATGACCATGACAACGGCATAATGTTCTGGGCGGCTTATTGGAAAGACGATGCAAACGGCCTGCGCGAAGTTAACCTTGAAACAGGCGAAAGCGTTTCGATCGGCGATATTCAGGATGCGGCACAGGTTTGCGGCGGCTACACCGTTCCCTCCTGGGACGATCCCACTCAGCCCTCAAACGTCACCGTCACCTTCAACTATATGGTAAACGGTGAATGGACGAGCACCGAAGTGACCGTTCCCGCAGGAACAACTCCCGCTGCACCCGTTCCCGAGAACCAGCCCCATCAGCCCACGATGCTGATGTTCATCGGTTGGGATGTTGATTTTGCAAACGTTCAGCATGATATTACCGTCACCGCGCAGTATGCTGCTCTCGGCGACGTTGATATGGACGGCGAGATCCAAATCGCCGATGCACTCCTCATTGCACGCAATGCAATCGGTGTTGCGGAGCTGACCCCGGCGCAGATGATTCTTGCCGATGTTTACGGTTCGGACGGCGTCATCACCCTTAACGATGCTCTCGTTACAATGAGAATCTCTCTCGGACTGTAAACACGGTTCGGGAAAGCACCGAATTTCTTCCTTTCAAAACAGGATGAATCGGTGCATTAACAGAGCGGAAAATCCGACAGGATTTTCTTCATAAACCTCCTGTCCGACGGGAAGGGGCGGTTCGCCCGCCCTTTCCCCGGGCGATCCTTTTAGAATTAGGAATTAGGCACGTTCTTTCTTTGAGTGATGTGCGGTTTGTGCAAGTTAAATGCGGCCGCGCTTGACACAACTGTCGCTTGCGGTTATAATGGAATCGACCAACATAATCTTGGTCTATTGCCCCCCATCGCGGGGATTGATATAGTCAGAACCTAAGGAAGCATCTATAAAATCACTATTGCCCCCCATCGCGGGGATTGATAGTCAGCCCATTCGGCATCAAAGTCAAACTCGATGCTATTGCCCCCCATCGCGGGGATTGATACATTACGACTTCGGTCTTGGTGCTATTCGGCAGCTATTGCCACCCATTGCGGGGATTGATATGTTCTCGCCGCCCTCAATTGCCTTTTTCAGGGCTATTGCCCCCCATCGCGGGGATTGATACTTGACATTATCGCGCCGGACTGGTATAATAAGCTATTACCCCCCCATCTCGGGGATTGATACTCGTGCCGAAGTCGATAAAAGATCTTTATCAGCTATTGCCCCCCATTGCGGGGATTGATACTCGTTTACTGCAACCACAAACAGGCAATAGCTTCTATTGCCCCCCATCGCGGGGATTGATAGATCCGCCTCCGGCTGAGTAGCAGTATCGCGCTCTATTGCCCCCCATCGCGGGGATTGATACGCCAATATCGTGCCAACGACAGCACACAAAATCTATTGCCCCCCATCGCGGGGATTGATATTCCTGCCACATTCGAATAATATACGCATTCTTCTATTGCCCCCATCGCGGGGATTGATACTCCTCCATGCCGCGAGCGGTCAGCTGCTCAACGGCGGCGCCCCTTCCACTCTCTTCCATCCACCTTCCACACCCTCACTTTGCGCTCCCCTCGCTACCTTCTTTTCAGGTGAGGCGGCTTCTGCGATTCGAAAACGATTACAAAAAATATATTTGATTTAACTGTTGCACCCTCCCGAAAAAATGATATAATGTGCATGAACGAAAAAATTAATGCATTTTGCATAAGATTCGGTTCGGAAGGGAGAAAATCATGAAAAAAACTCTTAAGCATCTGTTCTCTGCGGCGATATGTGCAGTTATGCTTTTCGCCTGCGTTTTCTCGAACTTTGCGGCGGCGGATACGGAGCTGAGCTCCGTTGATGCGGAAAAGCTGGAGGCTTTTTTTGCCCGGTCGGCAGGTGACGGAAGGCATAACTTCGATCATCCGGATTATGCGGGCGGGGTGTACGGAAGCTACACTGTCAGCAACTTTTCGGAAAGTCCCTGTGTCGGCATTGAGGACGGTGTCATCCGTTGGTTTGACTTTAACCCCGATGCAATGGGAAGCATTTTGCGCACTTCCCCGGTTTGGGATTTTCGCCCCCGCTTCTGCGGCGTTTTCGATTTGTCCGGAACATCGGTAACGAATGTTTACTCCCCGGTGCCGGGTCAAACGCATATTACGGCGGTGAACCTTGACGGCTGCGCAAACCTTGAGTGCCTTGAATTCGGCGATCAGAATGAATGCTTTGACATTTCCGCGCTGAATTGCCCGAACCTGAACATCATCGACCTTCGCACATATCACAGCGGGAATGTTGCCGTTCAGCCCAAGAGCTTTTCCGCTCCGGTCATGCTGAACACGCTCGGAAACGGCGGCGCGGGACTTTACGGCAGGGACGGAAGCTATGCACTGATCGCGCAGGGCGTTCGATACGACGAAAACGGGAACCTGATCGAAAACGACGGCTTCCTCGGCTGGTATGCGGACGGTCAGCTTCTTTCAACCGAAAGGGAAATGCAGCTTTCGGACGGGATCCGCGCAGCCGCCTGCTTTGCGGGTGACGTTAATGAGGACGGAGCGATAAATATGGCGGACGCACTGCTCATCATGCGGTGCGCAATGGAACTCGGCGGAGAGCTTCCCCTCAGGCTTGCGGATGCGGACAGAAACGGAAGCATAGGCATTCCCGATGCACTGCTTGCGGCAAGGGTTGCAATGGGAAACTGAATTAAAATTTAAAAAACTGTTCGCGGACATTGCTCGTTTCGGGAAAACGGCTGTTTCGGATTACCGGAAACGCACCGGGGACGGAGAAATCACCGCGACATACTGATTTTACGGACATGAACCTTATTGAGTTTATTATAATATTGATATTATCTGCGGCAATATGGCTTACGGCGTTTGCCGTTAAGAAGGGAAGTATTTGGAAATATGTTTTCGGAGCGGCGTTTACCGTATACCTGATGTGCGCTGCATCGATAACCGTTTTTCCGATACAGTTCAGCCCGACAATCAGAGCAATATTTGCGGAAGAAGGGTGGAAGATTACCGACTGCATAGTACTTGTTCCGTTCAAAGACGGGATAACGGCGGATGATATTCGGAATGTTGCAATGACAGTTCCGTTCGGAGTTTTAATCACGTTGATAAGAAAGAAAACAACGTGGAAAAACGCGTTGGCTGCGGGTGCGGCTTTCGGAACGGCGACAGAATTGCTGCAATTGGCAATTGCGGCGATACAGGGGTTTTCGTTCAGGTATATCGATACGGCGGATATAATCTGCAACCTTGCGGGCACAATGCTCGGGTGGATGCTCACTGCCCTGCTTATCCGCTTTTTGCAAAAAAGCAAGTCGGCGAACGTCGGGGAAAAATCCCTGTATGCATACATTTCGGAAAAATGTGTGAAGCAGTGATCCCGTAAATGCGGAGCGGCTCAATGCGGGCGGTTCGGAACACGAACCATCGGCATTGAGCCGTTTTTTTATGCCGTTTTCGCATCGGAATGAACAAACGCAGTGTTTTCGGAACTTAATACACAAACCGAATGCACAACGTCAACATATGCTTAATTAAATATAAATATATTTGAAAAACCGCGCATTTCGGGGTTGACATCTTGACAACAACCTGTTAAACTGTGATACTGCATTATTATGGGTAAAATACGAATTTTTCGCCGCCGTCATGTGCGAAAGCATCGTTTAACGCTGTGGATCCCGCATTTTTTGCGCGGAACGGCAGCCCAAGGAACGCGCAGGCAGCGAATACCGCAGGCGGGGCTTCGGCCGCACTCAATGCGGCATTCCGAAATGCGAACAATGCGTAAGACACGACACAATCAAGTTTTCTGCGGAGAGCCGCAGAGGTTAGGGGTGAAACAATGTTGCATAAAGTAAACGTGGGCAAGAAAACACGCATGAGCTTCTCCCGCATCAACGAAATTCTCGATATGCCCGACCTTATTGAGGTTCAAAAGGATTCATATCGTCAATTCATCGAAAAGGGTCTGGGCGAAGTTCTTGACGACATCTCTCCCATTAAGGACTTTTCGGAGCGGTTGGTGCTTGAATTTGTCGGCTACAAAATCGACGAATCAAAACCCAAGCGCAGCGTTGCGGAATGCAAGGAACGCGATGTTAACTATTGCGCGCCGCTGTATGTTATCGCGCGGCTTATCAATACCGAAACCGGTTCCGTGAAGCAGCAGGAAGTCTTCATGGGCGATTTCCCGCTCATGACGGAACAGGGCACGTTCGTCATCAACGGAGCGGAACGCGTCATTGTCAGCCAGCTCGTTCGCTCGCCCGGCGCATATTATACCGAAACCGTTGACAAAGTCGGCAGAAGGCTTTTCAATTCTCAGGTCATCCCCAACAGAGGCGCATGGCTTGAATACGAAACCGACAGCAACGAAATTCTTTACACAAAAATCGACCGTCAGCGCAAGCTCCACGTCACCACCCTCCTGCGCGCTCTCGGTTACAGCTCCGATGCGCAGATCCTTGAGCTGCTCGGCGAGGAAGAACGCCTTAAAAACACCCTTGAAAAGGATCCCACTCACGACACGGTTGAGGGTCTTATCGAAATATATAAACGCCAGCGTCCGGGCGAACCGCCCACCGAAGAGAGTGCGCGCAACCTTATGACCGCACTGTTCTTTGACAAACGCTACGATCTTGCCCGCGTCGGCAGATACAAATTCAACTATAAACTCGGCATTGGTGCGCGCCTTGAAGGCAAAACCGCCGCCGAAACCGTTGTTGACCCCCGCACGGGAGAGATCCTTGCGGAAGAAGGTCAGCTTATCGACCGTGAGCTTGCGTTCCGAATCGAGAACGCGGGTGTTCTCGGCGTGTATGTTTCCGTGAACGAAAAACGCATTCGCGTTGTCGGCAACCAATTTGTCGATGCGGCATGCTATCTTGACTTTGATCCTCTTGAAGTCGGCATCAACGAACATGTTTACTACCCCGTGCTGATGGATATGCTGGCTCAGAAAGAGGCTCTTTCCGACGACGAATTCAAAAAGCTTCTGCACGACAACGTGCTTGAACTCAGCCCGAGGCATATCCTGCCCGCAGATATGATCGCCTCCGTGAGTTACCTTATGGGTCTGCCCTACGGCATCGGCTTCTGCGACGATATCGACCACCTCGGCAACCGCCGCATTCGTTCCGTCGGCGAGCTGCTCCAGAACCAGATCCGCGTCGGCTTCACAAGGCTTGAGCGCGTTGTTCGCGAGCGCATGTCCATTCAGGACGTTGAAAGCACAATGCCGATAAACCTTATCAATATTCGCCCGGTAACGGCGGCCGTCAAAGAGTTTTTCGGTTCGTCCCAGCTGTCCCAGTTCATGGATCAGACGAACCCGCTTGCGGAGCTGACCCATAAGCGCAGGCTTTCCGCTCTCGGCCCCGGCGGTTTGAACCGCGACCGTGCAACGTTCGAAGTTCGCGACGTTCACTATTCTCATTACGGCAGAATGTGCCCTATCGAGACGCCCGAAGGCCCGAACATCGGTCTTATCAACTCCCTTGCAACCTATGCAAGAATAAATAAATACGGCTTCATCGAAGCTCCCTACCGCAAAATCGACAAGGAGAACCACTGCATCCTTGACGAGATCGTTTACCTCACCGCAACCGAGGAAAACGGCAAAATCATTGCCCAGGCAAACGAACCCACCGTCCGCGGCGAGGATGGCAGAGTTTGGTTCGAAAAGGAGCGTGTCGTTGCACGCAGGCTGGATCAGATCATCGAGGTGCGCAGCACCGATATTGACTATATGGACGTTTCCGCAAAGCAGCTCGTTTCGGTTGCAACGGCAATGATCCCCTTCCTCGAAAACGACGACGCAAACCGCGCCCTGATGGGCTCCAACATGCAGCGTCAGGCGGTTCCCCTGCTTGTGACCGAATCCCCGGCTGTCGGCACGGGCATGGAATACAAGGCGGCATACGACAGCGGCGTTCTTGTTCTTAACGAAGAAGCGGGCGTTGTTCGCCATGTTTCGGCAGATAAAGTCGTTGTTGAATCCGATTCCGACAGAAGCCTGCATACCTATCGCCTCATCAAGTTCAAACGCTCCAACCAGGGCACCTGCATCAACCAGCGCCCCGTTGTCGATGTCGGCGAACATCTTGAAAAAGGTGCGGTCATTGCAGACGGCGCATCCACCAAGGACGGCGAAATTGCTCTCGGCAAGAACATTCTCATCGGGTTCATGACTTGGGAGGGCTACAACTACGAGGACGCAGTTCTCATCAGCGAACAGCTTGTTCGCGACGATGTTTACACGTCACTTCATATCGAAGAACACGAAACCGAGGCACGCGACACAAAGCAGCTCGGTGCGGAAGAGATCACGCGCGATATCCCCAACGTCGGCGAAGAGGCACTGAAGGATCTTGACGAACGCGGCATCATCCGAATCGGTGCGGAGGTTCATTCCGGCGACATCCTTGTCGGCAAAGTCACGCCCAAGGGCGAGACGGAGCTCACCGCCGAGGAACGCCTGCTCAGGGCAATTTTCGGCGAAAAGGCGCGCGAGGTTCGCGACACCTCCCTGCGCGTTCCGCACGGCGAGGGCGGCGTTGTTGTTGACGTTCGCATTTTCAGCCGCGAAAACAAGGACGAACTCTCCCCCGGCGTTCATGAACTTGTCCGCGTTTATATTGCACAGAAGCGCAAAATCTCCGTCGGCGACAAGATGGCGGGCCGCCACGGCAACAAGGGTGTTATTTCAAGAATCCTTCCCGAAGAGGATATGCCCTTCCTGCCCGACGGCACTCCGCTTCAGATAGTTCTGAACCCGATGGGCGTTCCGTCGCGTATGAACATCGGCCAGATTCTCGAGCTGCATCTCGGCAAGGCAGCAAAGGGACTTAACATGAAGGTCGCAACTCCCGTTCTTGACGGTGCGGGCGAGGACGATATCAAAATGCTGCTTGCAATGTCAAACAAGTCCAACAAGCCCATGCAGGATCTTATGAAAATGACTGCGGGCGATGTGCTGAAGCTGATTGAACTTGCGGACTCCGACCCCGTTGTCGGCGAAAAATTCCGCGAGGCATACAAACACGAGGACGGAAAGACCGTGCTTTACGACGGCCGCAGCGGTGAACCCTTTGAAAACCGTGTTTCCGTCGGATATATGTACTACCTTAAGCTGCACCACCTTGTTGACGACAAGATCCATGCAAGAAGCACGGGTCCGTACTCACTGGTCACTCAGCAGCCTCTCGGCGGCAAGGCACAGTTCGGCGGACAGCGTTTCGGCGAAATGGAAGTCTGGGCACTTGAAGCATACGGTGCGGCAAACACCCTTCAGGAGATCCTGACCGTCAAGAGCGATGACGTCGTGGGACGCGTAAAAACCTACGAAGCCATTGTAAACGGCGAAAACGTTCCCGAGCCCGGCGTTCCCGAGAGCTTTAAGGTTCTTATCAAAGAATTGCAGTCCCTTGGTCTTGATATCAAGGTTCTGTCCGAAAATAATGAAGAAATCGTTATCGGAGAGCTTACGGACGATGACGATGTAAGAGAGTTGGGCGTCAATATTGCCGGTTATGAAGATGCACCCGGCGGCATGCTCAGAGACGATGATGTCGATGACTTTAACTTCATCGACGACGACGGTGAGGATGACGACGACGACAGCTATGAGGAAGACGAGCATGATGAATTCGACGGCTTCACCTTCGAGGACGCCGACGGTAACTACGAGGAATAAAGTAAAGTCGGAAGGGAGATAAGAACTTGTTTGAACTGACAAATTTCGATGCAATCCGAATCGGTCTTGCATCCCCCGAAAAGATCAGAGAATGGTCCCACGGTGAAGTTAAAAAACCCGAAACCATAAACTACAGGAGCCTTAAACCCGAGGCGGACGGCCTCTTCTGCGAACGTATTTTCGGACCGACGAAGGACTGGAAATGCCACTGCGGACGATATAAGCGGGTGCGCTACAAGGGCGTTGTCTGCGAAAAGTGCGGTGTTGAAGTTACGAGAGCAAAGGTGCGCAGAGAGCGCATGGGCCATATCGAACTTGCGGCTCCCGTATCCCATATCTGGTACTTCAAAGGCATACCGTGCCGCATGAAGATGCTGCTGGACATGTCCCCCCGCAATCTTGAAAAGGTACTTTACTTCGTCGCATTCGTCGTTACCGATCCCGGTGACACCCCGCTTGAATACAAGCAGCTGCTCACCGATGTTGAATACCGTCAGGCGCAGCGTGATTACGGCGCAAAGAGCTTCAAAGCGGGCATGGGTGCAGAGGCCATAAAGGAGCTTTTGCAGCAGCTCGATCTTGAAAAAACCGAAAAAGAGCTTCGTGAAGAAATCGCAAATTCCGGCGGACAGAAGCGCGTGAATGCGATTAAACGCCTTGAAGTCATCGAAGCTTTCATAAAGAGCGGAAACAAGCCCGAATGGATCATAATGGATGTTGTTCCGGTTATTCCGCCGGAGATCCGCCCCATGGTTCAGCTGGACGGCGGAAGGTTTGCGACAAGCGACCTTAACGACCTTTACCGAAGGGTCATCAACCGCAACAACCGCCTTAAAAGGCTGCTTGAGCTGCGCGCACCGGACATCATTGTTCGCAACGAAAAGCGCATGCTTCAGGAAGCTGTGGATGCACTTATCGACAACGGCAGGCGCGGGCGCCCGGTAACGGGTCCCGGCAACCGCCCGCTGAAGTCCCTTTCCGACATGCTGCGCGGCAAACAGGGACGTTTCCGCCAGAACCTGCTCGGCAAACGTGTTGACTATTCCGGCCGTTCCGTTATCGTTGTGGGTCCCGAACTCAAGATGTACCAGTGCGGTCTTCCCAAAGAGATGGCATTGGAGCTGTTCAAGCCCTTTGTCATGAAAAAGCTCAATGAGCTTGGCTATGCCCACAATATCAAGTCCGCAAAGCGCATGGTTGAGCGCGTGAAGCCCGAGGTTTGGGATGTGCTCGAAGATGTTATCAAGGACCACCCCGTTCTTCTCAACCGTGCACCCACGCTGCACAGGCTCGGCATTCAGGCATTTGAACCCGTTCTGGTTGAAGGCAGGGCGATAAAGCTTCATCCCCTTGTCTGCACCGCATACAATGCGGACTTTGACGGCGACCAGATGGCGGTTCACGTTCCCCTTTCGGTCGAAGCTCAGGCCGAAGCCCGCTTCCTTATGCTTGCGGCAAACAACATCCTCAAGCCGCAGGACGGCAAGCCCGTGGTCAGCCCCTCACAGGATATGGTTATGGGCTGCTACTACCTTACAATGCGCTGCGATGAGCTGTACGATTCCGAAATCCGCACAACGCTCAAGGCTATCATAAAGGACAACAGCTTTGTTGATGAATACGTCACCGATGAGGTCATTCACAGGGTATATGCGCTGCGCAGCAAGACAATAATCGAGGATCTTGTTGCAAGGGCAATCCGCGAGGTTCCCGCGGTTGACGAGGAAGCCCTCCGCGAATATCTTGACGATTCCCGCCTTATCCGCATGTTCAACGGCGAGGGAAAGGCGTTCTCAAGCGAAAACGAGGCGATCATGGCGTATCAAACGGGCGAGCTTTCGCTCCATGCGCTTGCAAAGATTCGCCTTGAACGCGAGTTTGAAGGCAAGATTTACCGCAGGATCGTATCCACCTCAATCGGCAGGGTCATCTTCAACCACGCAATACCGCAGGATCTCGGTTATGTAAAGCGCGAGACTCCGGACGATATGTTCAAGCTTGAGGTTGATAAACTTGTCGTAAAGAAGGATCTCGGCAACATTATCGACCACTGCTTCCGCAAGCACGGCCCCACGGTCACAAGCGAAGTTGCGGACAGCATAAAGGCTCTCGGCTACAAATACTCCACCCGCGGCGGCGTCACTGTCGGCTTCTGCGATATCACCGTTCCGGAGGAAAAACACAATTTCCTTGAAGCCGCCGATGAACAGTGCGGACAGATTGACAACCTTTACCGCATGGGTCTGCTTTCCGCAGAAAACCGCCGCAAAAAGGTCATCGAAGTTTGGAAGGAAACGGAAAGCCTTGTTACCGATGCATTGATGAAGCGGCTCAGCCCGATAAACCCCATCTTCATGATGGCAAACTCCGGTGCGCGCGGTTCAACCAACCAGATTCGTCAGCTTGCCGGTATGCGCGGCCTCATGGCGGACCCGCGCGGACAGATCATCGAGGTTCCGATTCGTGCAAACTTCCGTGAAGGCCTCTCCGTTCTTGAGTTCTTCATCAGTTCCCACGGTGCGCGCAAAGGTCTTGCCGATACCGCACTCCGTACCGCGGACTCCGGTTACCTCACAAGACGTCTTGTTGACGTTTCTCACAACGTCATCGTTCGCGAAGAGGACTGCTTTGCGGAACGCGGCATGGCGATTGACGGCATGATTCTTGAAACCATCGGCGACGGCGACCGTCCCCTTGAACCTCTCGGCGACCGTATTCTCGGCAGGTTCACCGCAGCGGAGGTTCGCGATCCCGAAACGAACGAGCTCATCGTCGGCAAAAACGAAATGATAACGTTCGATATTCGTGACCGCATCGTTAAAGCAGGCATCACCGGCGTCAAGTGCCGCACGGTCTTCACCTGCCGCAGCGAACACGGCGTCTGCGCAAAGTGCTACGGCCGCAACTGCGCAACGGGACAGCCCGTTACCATTGGCGAAGCCGTCGGCATCATTGCAGCACAGGCGATCGGCGAACCCGGTACGCAGCTCACCATGCGTACATTCCACACCGGCGGCGTTGCAACCGCCGATGATATCACTCAGGGTCTTCCCCGTGTTGAGGAAATTTTCGAGGCGCGCAAGCCCAAGGGTCTTGCGGTTATCACGGAACTCTCCGGTTCGGTGGAAATCAAGACGGACGGCAAAAAGACCGAAGCAATTATTTCCGGCGAGGACGGCGAAATCGAGAAGTATCTCATTCCGTTCGGCTCAAAGCGCAAGGTTGAAACCGGCGATTTCGTTGAAGCGGGCGACACTTTGACCGAAGGTTCAATCAACCCGCATGATATCCTCAAAATCAAGGGCGTCAAGGGCGTTCAGGCTTATATGCTCCGCGAAGTTCAGGCTGTTTACCGCAGCCAGGGCGTTGAAATTTCCGATAAGCACATCGAAGTTATCATTCGCCAGATGCTTCGCAAGGTTCAGGTCGAAGATTCGGGCGACACGGATCTGCTGCCCGGCGAGCTTATCGATATCTTCAAGTTCGAACAGACGAACGACAGCGTTGTTGCGGTGGGCGGCGTTCCCGCAACCGCAAAGCGTAAGCTGCTCGGCATCACCAAAGCATCGCTTGCAACCGACTCATTCCTCTCCGCTGCAAGCTTCCAGGAGACGACCCGCGTGCTTACCGAAGCTGCAATCAAGGGCAAGGTTGACCCGTTGGTCGGCCTGAAGGAGAATGTCATCATCGGCAAGCTCATACCCGCAGGTGTCGGCATGAAACGTTATCGCAATGTCGAAGTTGAAATAAAGCCCGAGTCCGATAACCCGGCGGCAGCGGGCAATGCCGAATAAGCACCGCAGCCGACCACTCGTGCAGCAGCTTAATTCGGAACAGTTTTACAGTTAAAGACACGGCACCCGACAAACGGCAGAAAACTGCCGCCAAGGGCTGCCGTGTTTGCATTTGCCGCGTGCAATGCCCGAGCGATTTCGAAATTCGTAAGCAATGCCCGGAATTATTCGAAGCACATTGCGTTCGCATATCAGCAGACCAAACAGTTGAAAACTCCTTTTAAATCGCTTCCTGCGGGCTTGACGTGCGGGGAAAAAAGCGGTAGAATGTATTCGGAAACGTTTATTCGAAAGGAAGCTTAAAAATGGCTGAATCATATACAAAAACCGAGTGCAAGCTTCACGGCACACCCTACTGCGCCGCGCTGAACATGAAAAACTGTGCGGACTGCTTCGCTTCAAAGCTTGATTCGGAGCAGCAGGAGGCTCTTATTGAGGATATAGGCTATATTGCCGCTGCTCTGCCGGAGGACGGCATTGAAAGTTTCCTTGATGAACCCGAATGTATGCTTTGCAAGGGCAGTGAAAAGGGAAAGCCCGAGTTTTTTGCGCAGCTCAGCATGGGGCACGATCATCCGACGGTTGATTACTTGGATGAAAAAAGCAATAAAAAATACAAGCGCAGCACAGCCATGCTCATACCCGTGCAGCTTCCTGCCTGCCGCAAATGCCGCAGTCTGCTCATGCAGTCATATTTTGTACCGATAATTGTCGGCGTTGTGTTCGCGGCAGCGGGGCTTGTGCTGACGATAATCGAACCTGTTCGCGCAGCTCTTGCGCGGTTCGGCGCAGCGATCCCCTTCCTGTTTTTCCTGATGTTTGTTTTTATCGGTATCATCGCCGAAAGTTTGCTTCGGATCACTTACACCAAGCGTGTTGAACGCAGAATGAATACCCGTGCTTCCCGCATTGCAAAGCTTTCTGCGCTCACAAAGCTGGGTTGGTTCCCTGTTCACGGGAGTGAAAACGGCATTCGATATACCTTCACCGATAAACCCCTTGAAAGCGGCATTCTGACCGGAAGAGGGCAGAGGGAGCTGCTTGACGATATTCGTTCCAAAACTTCTGAAAAGAAATAAAACTTAATCACCGAGACGTACTCAACGTTCCGGAAACAGGCAAGGCTCAATATCAACGGCGGATTCTTTCTTCCGAGGGTTGATATTGAGCCTTTTGTTGTTGTGTGTCGGAAAAGTGACGATTTTGCGAATTAAATATGTTTGAATGAAAGTCGTTCAAAAATGCGTGTTTTTTCGCAAAATCAAAGTGCGGACTCTCTGCGGGCAGTTTTGCCGCCCGAAGCCGAATTTCGGAATGATATAATTTGAAGAAACCGATTTTTTCAAAAATTTTCAATAAAAAAGGGCAAATATACTTGACAATGCCTTGAATGGATGATATAATACGCTCAGTGTGTTTTTAAGCTGACATACTATGCGATTTTTGTATGGAAAATACTCCTTTCAAGGGGTTGCAAGGGGTTTTCTTTATATAAAAATAAAAATTTTATTTTAGTTAAGGAGAAACTTTCATGCCCACTATTAACCAGTTGGTCAGAAAGAGCAGGGAAAAGGTCGAATACAAGTCCAATTCCCCGATTCTGAAGCAGTGCCCTCAGCGCCGCGGCGTTTGCACCGCTGTTCGTACCATGACTCCCAAAAAGCCGAACTCCGCACTCCGTAAGATTGCCCGTATCCGCCTTACCGACGGTCTCGAGGGTACCGCTTACATCCCCGGCATCGGCCACAACCTTCAGGAGCACTCCGTCGTTCTTATCAGGGGCGGCAGGGTTAAGGATCTTCCCGGTGTTCGCTACCACATCATCCGCGGTGCACTCGATACCGCAGGCGTTGCAAAGCGTATGCAGGCTCGCAGCCGTTACGGCGCGAAGCGTCCCAAGAAGTAAGGAGGTAAACTATGCCCAGGAGAGGTTTTGTTCCCAAGAGGGAAGTTCTTGATGATCCTATTTACGGCGGCAAGCTCGTAACCAAGCTCATCAACCAGGTTATGCTCGACGGCAAACGCGGCACGGCTCAGAAGGCCTGCTACGGTGCTTTCGATATCATTCGTGAAAAGACCGGCCGTGAGCCTCTTGAAGTATTCCAGGAAGCAATGAACAACGTCATGCCCGTTCTGGAAGTCAAGGCTCGCCGTATCGGCGGG